>Ga0105093_10000004_pt1 | contig 137433 bp, 163 predicted proteins | sample PPLLak3March2015_2_FD_79111 | JGI IMG/M metagenome (GOLD analysis project Ga0105093, IMG submission 79111) | Freshwater sediment microbial communities from Prairie Pothole Lake near Jamestown, North Dakota, USA - PPLs Lake P8 Core (3) Depth... | ecosystem: Environmental > Aquatic > Freshwater... | reverse complement strand
GACGATCAGAGAGTTCGATTGGCGGTTGAAACGCGAGGCAGAGTCTCAGAGACCCGCCTCCGTAGCTCAACTGGAAGAGCAAGGGACTTTTACTCCCGAGGTTGCAGGTTCAACTCCTGCCGGTGGCACGAAGCCGAAGAGGAAGTTCCTGAACAGGGTGGTGGAACTGGAGATGGAGGTCACGTTCGAAGCGGATGAGGCTGTGAAATGGTAATGGGTGCGTGGCGCAATGGGAGCGCAAGTGGCTCTTAACCACGAGGTTGAAGGTTCGACTCCTTTCGCACCCACTCGGGGATAGGCTACCAGGCAAACCGGCGGACTCTGGATCCGCACTACGAGGTTCGAGTCCTCGTCCCCGAACCATTGGAGACGTCCTGGGAGAATCAGGACGGGAGCTGAGGCCGTATCCCCAGCGTCTCCGGTGGTGATTGACACGAGAATAGTGAGGTTGTGGTCAGGCTGGGAAGGAGCCGCAAGGCGATGATCTCCCAGCCACATCGTGGGCATGTAGCTGGAGGGTGCAAGCCCCTGGCTCATAACCGGGTGATGAGGGTTCGATTCCCTCCGTGCCCACCGCGCGCAGCTCCATGGGTCTGTGAAGTTCCTTTTGAGCGGAGACTGGTGGGGCTCCTGGAGAGGTAGCCTACGTGGTCACGGCGCGGCTCTGAAAAAGCCGACATGCAGGTTCGATTCCTGTCCTCTCCACTTCTTCCCCCGTCGTCTAATGGTAGGGCCCTGGACTTTGGCCCCAGGTACGCAGGTTCGATTCCTGCCGGGGGATCTTCGGGATGTAGCGCAGCCTGGTAGCGCACCTGGCCTGGGACCAGGGGGTCGGAGGTTCAAATCCTCTCATCCCGACCGAGTTGTGCTATCCTCAGGGCACAGGAGGAATCCATGAGACTAACACTAGCGATCATTCTCAGTCTGTTCTTCGTGGCTTGCAGCGACGACACCGTCGTTCCCAAACCGGACGCTGGACCCAAGGTTGAGGCATCTGTCCAGGTGGAAGCCTCGGTGGCCAAGGAAGCATCCGTGGTCAAAGAGGCCGCGGTCGTAGACGCAGCTCCCATCGTCCAGTAGTCCCCCTCCCCAGATCATTCCGGTGTAGCTCAGAGGTAGTAGCGCCCGTTCTGGGATGATGAAATGGTATCATGGGTGGCTGTTAACCACCTCTTCTCGGTTCGAATCCGGGTCCCAGAGCCATTGCAATGACTTAGGAGATGGTGTAGTCTAGTGGTGAGGTGCGTAGAACATGAAGAACGGAGACTACATCTTGATCGTTGCCCCCGAGGAATACCCTGGAAAGCGGTATCGTGGACGCTATGCCTACGAGCATCATGTGGTCTGGTGGAGGAACACGGGGGAGGTGCCAGACACAGGCTTCGTGGTGCACCACAAGAACACGGACAAGCAAGACAACCGTTACCGGAATCTGGAGAAGAAGACAGTCTCTAGGCACGTTGCAGATCATCACGTCCCGGCGTCTATGATCAGCTTGAACTGTGCTTGGTGTGCAGACGAATTCGAGATTTTGAGTAGGAAGTATCGGGAGAGAGCCAAGAGAGGGCAGAAGGAATTCTACTGTTGCCGATCTCATCAGGTGCAGGCACAGCAGGCTAAATTGCGTGGAAGCCGAGAGTTTGTTCATGGGACTGTGTCGGGGTACAGGTACCACAGATGTCGTTGTCGTGAGTGTAGGGCTGCCACAGCGAGAGCTGTGAGGAGTTGGCGATCAAGAAACCGCTAGTAGCTCAGCTTGGCAAGAGCAATCGCTTGATAAGCGATAGGTCGCTGGTTCGAATCCAGCCTGGCGGACTGTGGCCGTAGCTCAACGGTAGAGCACTGGGTTGTGGCCCCAGGGGTGTGGATTCGACTTCCACCGGTCACCTTGCTAATAAGATCGTCTCTTGTTTTCGATTCGGGGCCGTAGTGATAATGGGAGCACGCCGCGTTCGCAACGCGGAGGTCAGGGTCCGATTCCCTGCGGTTCCATGGGGCCGTAGCTCATTTGGGAGAGCGCCCGCTCGGCATGCGGGAGGTAGCGAGTTCAACTCTCGCCGGTTCCACCACTCGGATAGTTCAATGGTGCTCGACACCCAGCCCTTGGTGGATCCCTGGGGGCCTAAAGAGAACGCTGTCTCGGAGAGAGTAGGCGTAAGCTGGCTTGCTGAGACAGAGATGCAGGAGGAGATCCTGCCCGAGTGAGGAGAGATGGCCGAGTGGCTCAAGGCGTCGGTCCTGAAAACCGAAGGGTGTGACAGCCCCGGGGGTTCGAATCCCTCTCTCTCCGCCAAGGAGGCTTTCATGAGTTCTGATAAGAAGCATCCGTTGCTAGAAGGCAAGTGCTCCTACTACGACGGAAATCCGCTCATCGTTGGTACACCCAGACACGTCATCGATATCTTCGACAGCGGTCATGTCTTTCACAAGCTGCCCTACAAGAAGGTGATCCTCGTTTGTCCGGTATGTGGAAGGCGGGTTCAGGCACGATCAGTTGTCTGCCACGACAACTGCTGCGTGTCGTACGTCATGCCTATTCACAAGCCGAAGAAGTGGTGGAAGAAGAACAAGAAGGACAAGAAGTCGGTTCGAAGGAAGAAAGAGCGGCGGTCTACAATTAGGTAGGCGGACACCGGGAGGAATAGATGATCGCTTCCACTAGCTCCTACTGCAACATGCCAATGACTTGTGATGGCTTCTGTTCGAGCTGCCATGATCGTATTATCCGTGCTCAGATGGCTGCGAATTCCCTGTCCCGTGAAGTCGTCAACTTTGAGCGGGATGTGAAACGAGCAGCCGTTCGGGCAGAGAGCAAAGGCACATTCTGGACTTGGGCTGGAACGAAGAACGGACGGCCCTTTCATCTCAGGAAGTGGTATCGCTAGGTAGGGATCCGGCTGGATGAGGAACCCGCTTCGAAAGCGGGCAGGGGCCCTGCCCTTGAGGGTTCGAGTCCCTCCCCTACCGCTGGGAGAAAACGATGACTAAAGAGGAACGAGGAGAGATCGAGGATGTGTTGGTAGCACTGGCACTGTGCTTCCTTCAAGATCCCCAGAGGTATGACGCGGAGATCAATCAGAGGTTGCTTGAGGAGGGGGATGAGGGTGCGAGGTCCACTGGTTGTGGACGCCTGGTTGTCAGCCAGGAGTAGGCGAGTTCGATCCTCGTCGCACCCGCCGGGCCACACTCTGTCGTAGCTTTCCATCGCGAGGACGCTGCGGCCTTTGTGGTCCGTTTGGAAGGGCCGTCATGCAACGGTGCCATGTGCTCGCCTGCTAAGCGAGTGTGGGTAACGCCACTGGGAGTTCGACTCTCCCCCCTTCCGCCCTGGAGACGTGCTGTAATGGAAGCAGATACGCTTGGAAAGCGTACTGGGGTAACACCCATGCGAGTTCGACCCTCGCCGTCTCCGCTAGCGATGCCCAACCATCTGATAGACACTGATGATCACCACGGCGAGTGCGATCAGCATCCCGACTCCCACGGGAGGGTTCTTCCAGCTTGGAGAGCCGACAAGGATGACGGCGAGAGCGAGCAGAAGGCACATGATCAGTGTAAGCATTTCAGTCTCCTTTGTGTATGCTGGAGTATAGCGCACCCAAGGTGTTATGGCTGCACGTGGCCTTGCCAAGGCTGAGGTGAGAGTTCAATTCTCTCTGGGTGCTCCAGGAGGTCAGGATGAAGAAGCAGAAGACCGTGAAGTGTGACACGATCATTGGGGTCCTCGCCCATCCCTGTAACATGAAGCCGGCCCTGAAGGTGCTGGTGAGCACCAAGCCCTACAAACCACCGAAGAACGTGACTGTGATCTGGAAGTAGGGGACGCACCTGTAACTCAATGGCAGAGTTTCTGGCTTCCAACCAGAGAACGCGGGTTCGATTCCCGCCAGGTGCTCCGATCCGAGCGGGGAGAGTTACGAAAGGGGTCTGATCAACCCCAACCCGGCCAGGTGAGATTCCTGGCACCCGCTCGTCTCGGGGTGAGGTGCATACGGGTGCACGTCCGGTTCGGGACCGGAAGGGAGCTAGTTCGATTCTAGCCACCCCGACCATGCCGGATGCTGATGGCCGGGCCATCACCCGCTTCGTACGCGGGGCAAAGGGGTTCGACTCCTCCTTCCGGCTCCATGCCGCTGTAGCCCAACTGGTAGGAGGCGCGTGCCCCAGGCGCACGACAGTGCTGGTTCGAATCCAGTCGGCGGCACCCAGTGAAAAACGGCGAGGTACGGTGGCATAAGAAGTAGTGCCACCAAGAACTAGCCCTTGTAGCTCAGGTGGTAGAGCGCCTGCCTTGTAAGCAGGAGGCCCCCGGTTCAAATCCGGGCGAGGGCTCTGGTGAAATAGTTGTTGACAAACTGAAACGAGACGCTATACTGATCCGTGAATGGGGAGCTGGCCGAATTGGTAAAGGCACTTGACGGTAAATCAAGCAAACACCCGCTAACCGTCTCGGGACTTTCGAGTCCCAATAAGGCTGGCCTACAAGACATCCTGGTTCGAATCCAGGGCTCCCCACTGCTTTTGCCGGAGACGACCACGGCGGTCAATCGATTATTCCATCGATCAATACCCGCTCGGTCACTCGATCTCTTCGGAGGTCACCAGATTGGGCCTACAAGAAACTGGGTTCGACTCCCAGCTCCGGCGCCTTGGTCATGGGATGGTGGGGGGACTAGAGCCTGGCGGACAGGCACTTGATGTGGAATCAAGAGTACCCGCCCGACTACTCGATCTCTTCGGGGATCAAACTGATGGGCCTACAAGATGAGGTTCAACTCCTCAAGTCCCCCCATCATCCCATGACCTCTTATCTGATCCGATTGTCCGCCCTAGTACACTAACGCTGTCGCCGGTAATCCGGGGAGATCGTGTTAGGGAAACGGAAAGATGTCGGATCAACCTCTGAAACCGAACGGGCAACAGGGCAAGCCTACAAGACGACGTAGCTCATTGGGTAGAGCATCTGACTAATAGTCAGAGTGTAGCTGGTTCAAATCCAGCCATCGCAACCAAAACAGCTTACCCACTCGCCCGTTCGGTTTCTTTTTTTGCCGTATCCAGCCTGAAACTCGAATCCTGATCATTCCGATCAGAGACTCAACTTACAGGAGGCCGAAGATGGCAGCCAACCAGCGCGTGGAGGCGCTCGGTCCGGCCGAGCGCATCATCAACAGCTTGACGCAATTCACGGACCATGCGGTCCACAACCGTCCGGGCTTCGTAGTCCCGGACGCGCGGTACAACATTGGGGTTCGCTGGGCGCAGGCGACCTGGGTGAGGGAAGGCGACCAGAAGGTCGTCTACCTCACCGCCAAGGTCGGAAAGCGGACCCAGCGGACACAGAAGATGGGGACGCTCAACGGGACGAACGAGGTGAAGGACGGGAACAAGGTTGTGGGCCAGTTCCGTAACCCTGGCCTCTTCCCCGAGGTCGTGGTCCACCTCTACTCCCAGATCGCCGAGGTCTGGAAGGTGGACAACGAGTTCGCGGCTCGCTGGGCGTCCTACGCCTACGAGAAGGACGAGAACCGGGACCTCAAGGCCCTCCTCGCGGCCTTCATGCTCGTCCAGGGCCGGTACGGCGAGTTCCTCAAGGACGGAGACGAGATGTTCCGGGACGAGGACTACCGGGCGGTCGGGGAGGCCATGTGCCTCATCCACAGCAAGGTGAAGGGCAAGACCTTCCAGCCGAAGCATCTCCTCCGCATCGGGGAGATCTTGGAGATCCCTGGTGTCATCGAGGTCAATCGCCGGATGGGCTTCGGCAAGACCGCGCGGAACGCCATCATGGGCCGGTACAACACGATGGTGGAGAAGTACCTGGTCCACCTCGAGAAGAACACGGCCGTCCTCGAGAAGCTGATCAAGGAGGGCCACAGGACCAGCATCATGGCTCTGGCCCGGAAGGTGGGGTACAAGCCGGAGGGGGAGAAGTTCTTCGAGCTGCTCCGGTGGAAGCAGGTCCAGAGCAAGGCCGGGCACAGGACGGTGGCGGTGGGGAAGAAGGTGAAGGCGGCGGACTCCTGGGCGAAGCTGACCGAGGAGCAGATCTGCAAGAAGATCGTGAAGGAGAAGCCGTCCTACAAGGTCCTGGCCGGCAAGCTCCCCACCGGCATCACCCCGGCCATAATGGCGGCGGCCATCCAGGCAGGGTGTCTCTCGAACGCGGACCTTATCATCCTGACCCCGACCCTGGAGGAGCTCGGGCTGCTCCAGGACAAGGATGTCCTGGAGAAGTGGAAGGCGGCGATGGACAAGGCCGAGAACCAGCGGGCGGCGAACGTGGCTCGGAACGTCAAGTCCAAGGAGGTGAAGGAGAACCTGGAGGATGCGGCGGACAAGGCCACGGCGAAGGCGGTGGAGGAGGTCGTCCGGGACTTCCGCATCTACGTGGTTGTGGACAAGAGTGGGTCGATGGAGGGCGCGATCGAGCAGGCGAAGGAGTACCTGACGAAGTTCGTGGGTGCCTTCCCGCTCGAGCGACTCCACGTCTCGACCTTCAACACCATCGGGACCGAGGTGAAGATCACCAGGGCTTCGGCGGCTGGGGTGGCGGCGGCTTTCCGGGGTCACACGGCGGGAGGTGGGACGAGCTACTCGGAAGGTATTGGATGCCTGCTCCGGAAGTACCGGCCGAAGGATGGGGAAGAGGCCCTCATGATCTTCGTGGGGGATGAGGAGGACAACAACGTCCAGCAGCTCGTGGATGTCATCGAGGCGTCTGGTGTCAGGCCGGTAGCCTTTGGCCTCCTGCACGTTTCCAGCAACACGGCGAGCTGGCAGTTCGGACAAAGATTCGCCGGCTCAATCATCGTGCAGGCGGCGGCGAAGCTGGGCATCCCCTGCTTCAAGATCGAGGAGGGCATCTTCGCGGACCCGTACGCGGTGCCCAGGACGATCCGCAACATCATCGCGGCGACTCCGGTGGGGAAGGTCACGGGACCGGCCCCGGTCAAGAGGATCACGCTGGTACAGCAGATCCTCGACACGCCGCTTCTGAAGAAGCCGGTCTGGGCGTAATCCACATGGGATGGAGAGACCTTCTCCAGCCCCCGGATCGTAGCGTAGTTGGTCCTTGCGTGATGCCATGGCTTGGGGGCCGAAAGGTTCACAAGCGTGGCAGAACGTGGAGAGTGACGGGCGAGCTTCCCCGTGAGTTCGGATGGTACGAATTCGAACTCACGGGGGGCCGCACTGCTTCGAGCTGGGTGCACTGTCATCCAGATGCCGACTACGCCAATGGCCGGGTCTTGACCAAGGGATACGTGATCGGTGATCGCTTCATACCGGAGAACGCGAGAGTCGATCCCGACCCCAACAAGTTCGTGGACCAGACCGTCCCCATCTTCTTGGTGGAGACTGGTCTGGACCGCTTCTCGTTCGTGCAGGGTGCCTTCGATGAGGAGCACCGCCTCATCTACACCCAGCAGCTCTTTCCTCAACCCATGGACGAGCAGGCTCGCTGGGCCTTCGTGGAACGGAAGGAGTCGCTCGGTGACATCAAGGGAGTGACGCCGGCGTTGGACCTGGCCTTCCGGTTCGCCTACCAGCAGCGGAAGCTCCTGGAGGAGAGGCGGGCCGAGCTCGAGCAGCAGAGGCTGGAGCGGGAGCGGGCAGAGGAAGCCCGGAGGAACATGGGCACGGGGCTTGGGAGGAGAACACTGGCCCGGCAGGACTTCGAAGCGGCGGCAAAGGCAGCCTTGAAGGTGAGTGGGGCCGAGTACCTGGATTCCCGTCCAGGCTACACTCGGGAAGAGATGGTGGTGCAATACCGCTTTGAGAATCGCCGGCTGGAGTGCGTGGTCAACTGCCACACGTTACGGGTGATCGATTCTGGAATATGCTTGACCTCATCCAGCACGGGCGAGAAGGGGGATACTTACTTCACCTTGGAGAGTCTGCCAGCGGTTGTACGGCAGGCCATCCAGCTCCACAAGCTGGTCATCTATCGGCATGTGGATGGTGATCTTGCGGATGACGACCGGGATAACGAGGAGGATTGATCGTGCAGGGTTCAGCACGAAGAGATGATGATGACTGGAAGAGGGACTTGGAAGAGGAGGAGCGTCTCACGCCGGAGGAGCAGAAGCAGGCCGAGGCAGACCGGCGTGAGGAAGAAGAGATCATGCGAGACCTTCAGGAACTCGAATGGGAGCGGGAGATGGCGAAGGACATGGCGGAGGACATGCGCCTCATGCAGTTGATGGATGAGGAAGACGAGATGCTGCGGGAGAGCAAGAAAGCAGAAGCTGAGATTGACCGCCTGTATGAGGAAGAGGAGTTCTGCCAACGCATGCTCGATGCCCTCGAGCCCTTCGGACTGGATTAGGAGGACCGATGGAGACGGCACTCGTCTTCGATGATCGTGGGTGCGTCCTCTTCTGGCACCTGCCGGCCGACAGGAGTCAGGGAGCTATCCCAGACAGCCGAGGACTCTGGGAGCGTCTCTGGGAGAATCGAGAGCGGCTGGGTGGCGTGGCCCACACGCATCCATGGAATGGGGCGGCCCAACCCTCCTCCACTGACGTGACGACATTCGCGGCAGTGGAGCAGGGGTTGGGTCAACGACTGATCTGGCCGATCGTGACCTTCTCGGAGGTGGTCTACTTCGAGTGGGTCGGCCCCGATCGGTTGGATTACGGGCCTATGCGTTTGCGGCGGATACGTCTCAAACGCATGGTCATCGCGAAACTACGGGCTCTGTCCCGGTGAAAGGAGGACACCGATGGAGAACAACGAGATCATCGTTAGGAACGAGGCGGGGGTGGAGCTGGGCGGGCCGAACGCCCGGCTCAACGTGACCGTGAACGGGCAGAACGGGGACTACCCGGACGCCCTGCGCTACGACATGACGGACGGGGATGTGAAGCAGGTGGCAACCGAGGCGGTCCGCACCGGCTACATCCCGGGAGTCACGGCGGCGGAAGTGAACTTCCAGGACTTCGTGGTGGATCGCTTCCCGGCCACCAATGAGCTCCCGCCCCGCCTGATGCTCCGTCCGAAGACGCCGTTCGGGTGGACGGACATCAAGGCGGAGATCTACAAGCTGCTCTCGAGCCTGGGGTGCGATCTCAAGGAGGAGGTTGGCATCCTAACAATCACCACGCCCGAGGGAGCCGTCTGGGACATGACGATCCCGCAGGTGAAGGGATGAGGCCGGAGGAAGTTCCCCGGTACGGACTCAACCAGATGGACTTGCTCGAGCTGGGGAATACCATCCAGGTCGCTGGAGTCATCTACGCCAACTCGGAGATCTGCTACCTCGCCATGCTGCCGGACGAGCCGTGGGATGGGAGGCAGCCCAGACTCCTGGAGCTCGACCAGGAGGACTGGGAGAAGGTCATCCGGCAGACGGACATCATGGAGACCGAGGTTCTCACCAGGGCGAAGGACGGGACGCTGGTGAAGGCCATCATCCGCAAGAGCACCCGCCAGATCGAGCAGGGCATCTCCTGGAAAGTCTACAGCCGAGACGGCTACCATTGCCGGTACTGCGGCACGGGCCATGGCGTGCCCCTCACAGTAGACCATCTGGTCCTCTGGGAGGAGGGCGGCCCCAGCATCCCGGAGAACCTCGTGGCCTGTTGCCGGCGCTGCAACAAGACTCGGGGCCAGATGAAGTACGCTGACTGGCTTCGGTCCCCCTACTACCTGAAGGTCTCTCAGATGCTCATGCCGGCAGAAAGGGACGCGAACGAGCGTCTGGTGGAAACGCTGGGGGACATCCCTCTCCGGGTCCATGAGAAGTCGAGGTGACAGATGATCGCCAAGAAGACGATCTTCTCGGTGTCCGTGTCACCAGCGGATTTGGAGTGCTTCGAGTCCCTGATGCGGCGTTTGGAGGGGGCGGGTGAGAACAGGTCCCATTTCTCCCTGGCACGGGCAGGGTGTCGTGTTACCACTTTCCGATGGCTTCTGGAACTTGGGCGAAGGGAACTGAATCGGAAAGTGCAGAAGGAGGACGCATGAAGACCGTGGCGATCGTGGGCGTGGGGGCGCTCGGCTCCCACGTCGTTCAGTTCGCAAGGAACTGGAAGGCCCACCTAGTGGTGATCGATCATGACCGGGTGGAAGCCAAGAACATCGCCTCCCAGTTTCATTCCCACATGGGAAGTGGGAAGCAGAAAGCGAAGGCTCTGGAGGCGTCGATGAGTGGCCTCTTCCGCCGTCCGATTGCGGCTTTTCCCGTGAAGTTGGAGGGGTACAACGTGTCTCCGCTTCTAAAGGACGTGGACCTCGTGATCGACTGCACGGACAACTTGGAGGCTCGTCTGCTTCTGCAGGAGTACGTGAAGGAGCACATCTACCGTCATGCGATCCCCTGCCTTCACGGCTGCCTCTCCGCCGCCGGGGATGTGGCTCGGGTCATCTGGACCGAGCACTTCACCCCCGACCCAGAGGGTGAGACGGGGCAGGCCACCTGCGAGGACGGGGAGAACCTCTGGTTCCATGGGATGGCGGGAGCAGCCCTGGCGGGAGTAGCCCAGAGGTTCCTGGCGGACGGGAAGAAGATGAGCTTCCAGATCACTCCGACCTCGTTCATTCGATTGACCTAACCCTCCCTTGCCCGCGCCAACCGGCCGGGTGTTCCTGGCCCCGTAGTCTAGCGGTAAGGACGCTGGCCTCTCACGCCGGAGTCCCGGGTTCAAATCCCGGCGGGGTCACTGGATCGTCAGGTATTGGTACAACTGGCTCCGAACTCCACTTGCGTCAAGGAGGAGGCATAGACCTCGGACATCGGTCCGGGGAGGTACGGCTGAGGATCCCAGCCGACTTCCAGCCTGCGGAGTGACGCCCTGACGATCCACTGTGCACGATCCCCTGGCTTCCGGCCCTGGTTGACCGCTCCTCCAGGTAAACCGGATGATTGATCGTTCGGCGGGTAATTACAGGGTCCCCCGCCGGGCCTGGTTGGGCTGGCCGCATCGTTAAGGCCGGGTGAGCGTAATGCCCAACAAACCCTGGGTCGGTCAGGCTTTCAATGAGACTCACCTGCGGCGTTTCGGCAAAGCAGGTCACCTCGAGAGTAGACTGACACCTGTGGAATCCCGGTATTTGGCCACATCGTCTAGCGGTTAGGACACCGGCCTTTCACGCCGGCAACACGGGTCCGATTCCCGTTGTGGTCACTGGTGCTGTAGACGTGGGCTAAGCCATTTGCCCAGCAAGAAGGCGGATCAACGCTAGTCCGTGGAGCACAGGCGAGCCGGGGCGCAAGCTGCCGGTCATAATCCCTTAGACGGAATAGCCGATGGCTGTGAAGCGGGCGTAGTATTAACGTCGCCGGGGAGGAAGGCCCGGTACAGCACCTTCGATCCCGTAGTGGAGTGGGAACACGCCTGCTCGACACGCAGGAGACCGCTGGTTCAATCCCAGCCGGGATCACAGGGGCCGGAGACGTCCGGCGGTCAATCCCATAGCAGGCTCACGGGGACGCCCGGATGACGGTGGGCCAATAGATCGAAGTGCTGCCGTTCTGCACCCCGTCGTGGGCGGCAGAGATGGGGCCATAGCTCAGTTGGGAGAGCGCCGGTTTTGCAAGCCGGATGTCGGGGGTTCAAGTCCCCCTGGTTCCACTCCACAACACAGGAGGTCGGATGATCTTACTGGTGTGGTTGCTCCGATTCCTGGGCGTGCACCTACCCTGCCGCCCAGCGATGAGGTGGTCTCGGCGGCGTGATGGGCCGACCGAGACGATCGCAACAAGCGAAGAAGAATGTAGGAGCGAAACACCGCGCGCAAAGGGTGTGCGATCAAAGCAGCAGTGGCCCCATCACGGTCGCTGCTGTCGGGTGTACGAGCTGTAATGGTTGCAAGTGGAGACTTGACTGTTGCCTCCCCGGCCTACAAGCTGGGGAGGCTTTGGGGATGAAACGGTTTCGACGTGGTAGGAAGAGAACGGAGTGCATGCAGGCAGAGGTCCCGGACTGCCAAATCACCTGGGACAAAACCAAACGCGAACGACAATCACTTCGTTGAGGAGATCCGGGCAGCCGCCTAGATCTCTCCGTTGCTCCAGGGCTCCTCGCCCACCGTGACTCCTGGAAGCAGCGTAACCGGACGTTGGGCTCAGGCGTGGCTACTATAGGGCAGCTCGTGAAGCCCTTGCCGAAACTGCCAGACGAGACCCGGCTGGAAGGTGTGCTGACCCGCCCTTCGGTCGATTTCAGATCAGCCAAGCATGTGGATGACTTCGTGATTGATCTACTGCGGACCCGGGTTCGACTCCCGGCATCTCCACCAAGATGAGCGAGCCGACTCATCTGAACAACCACATCGGCTAGGAGGAAGCCAATGCCCGCGAAGAAAGAGTTGACCGCGAAGGAACAGAAGAAGCTGGAAGCGGAGAAGTACAAGATTGATGACGTCCTCTCGGAGATCGACGAGGGCTTCGACTACGAGGTCAACGAGACCATGGGGGGTCTGAGCGAGATCAGCACCAAGGACTTCAAGGCTATCTGCAAGAAGATGGGAGTCGATGGCGTCCCCGTCCTCAACGCCGTCTCCGTGCTCAAGAGCGAGTGGGCGGCGTTGGAGAAGGCGATCGCCATTCGGCAGAAGGAGCAGAAGAAGCTCCTCGCCCAGGTCAACAAGGCGCTCGGGTACTGACCGAGTAACGAGATTCCTCATGGGTGTCCGTCCCCTCTGACGGACTGGTGGAGGCGCTGGGAGAGGAGATCTCTTCTCCTCCCAGCCCCCGAAACCCCGGTCTGTATGACGGGGTTTCTTTAGCCCCCGAGGTCCATCTGGGGAGGACGCCGCATTGGTAATGCGGAAGTGGGAGTTCGATTCTCCCCGGGGGCTCCAAGGGTCATGCTCTGGGTAAGCGCATGGGTCTCCAAAACCTATGGTCCGCGAGGTTCAATTCCTCGATGACCCGCCCGGTTTGACGGCGTGGCAGAATGGTAAATGCCTCCGGCTGCAACCCGGATGTTCGTGGGTCCAATTCCCACCGCCGTCTCTAGTCTGGTAGGATCAATCCCATGTGGTACGCAATCTTCGGAGTGGTCGGGGCTGCCCTGACCTTGGTGCTTCACGAGCTCTCACACTGCCTGGTTGTTTGGGTCAAAGGGGGACGAGTGGTCTCCTTCAAGCCCTGGCCTCACCGGGTGAATGGTCATTTCTACTTCGGCCGGATGACCTACGACATCGAATGGCCATTGAGCCGGAAGTGGTTCTCTCTCGCTCCTCTTCTGAAGGCTCTGCTCCTTTTCTCTTTCTGGTTCATCATGGGGTGTCTCTGGCATCCCCTCTGGATGTTGGCCGGGTGGGAAGCGACAGACTGGATTAACTGGCTCCAGGGCTACATCCGTCCCAGCAACAATGATGGTGGTCAGTACCGTAAGCTCCCGTAGCTCAGTGGACAGAGCAGGCGGCTTCTACCCGCAAGGGCGCACGTTCGACTCGTGCCGGGAGTACCAGGAGGGTAGCATGACGAAGTTCGAGAAAATCGCTCGAGAAGCAATCGAGAAAGCGGAGAAGATCAACTGCCCCTTTGACAAGTTCGTAGAGGGACTCAGGGACATGCTGATCGCGTTGAGGGAGAGGCTAGACATCGCGGAAGATGAGCTGACCAACATGACGACAAAGAAGTAGCCGCTCCGATCCCCCAACTGGATAGGGGACAGGTCTCCTACACCTGGCATTCGCGTTCGAGTCGCGATCGGGGCACTGGAGGAATGCATGCCGAAGAGAAGGCCGAAGCTCGAAGATGATCCACTCATGTACTTCAACATCAAGACCGATCCCACCTTCCCACGGAACGCTCTCCTGATCGTGGACAAGGCGAAGAACATTCTCATCATCCTGGACGCGGCCCGGATGGACAAGTGGGGAGAGGTCAAAGCCGATCACTTGCCGGGATAGTGTAGCGGACGCTGCACACGAGTCTCCGGAACTCGAGGTCTGGGTTCAACTCCCAGTCCCGGTACTCGGGCGGATAGCTCAGTTGGAAGAGCGCCTGGCTTACACCCAGGTTGTCGCAGGTTCGAGCCCTGTTCCGCCCACTCTCTGCCCGTCGTCTAATGGATCAGGACACCTGGCTACGAACCAGGAGACTGGGGGTTCAAGTCCCTCCGGGCAGGCCACGCGAGGATGGGGAAACTGGCAGACCCAGTGGACTTAGGATCCACCGCTTCGGCATGCGGGTTCGAATCCCGCTCCTCGCACCAAGGCAGTCGGAAGGAGAGGTCTCCTTGAACGGCCCATACCCGTTCATTTTGTGGATCAATACCACAGACTGCCACTACGCCCCTGTAGCTCAACTGGAAGAGGCTGGGATTTTAAGCATCCTGAGTTGGGGGTTCGAATCCCTCCGGGGGCATCTTGGGCAGTGGCGCAATCTGGAAGCGCACCTGCCTTCAGGGAGTAGCTCAGTCTGGAAGAGCGTTGCGTTGGGGACGCAAAGGTCGCCAGTTCAAATCTGGTCTCCCTGACTGGAGCTAAAGAAAGCCCGAAGGCTTTCACTCCTGGTCCTCGTCCCGGAACCACCCCCACACCCACCGAAGTGGGAGGAGGAGTCCCAGGACGACGGCGAGGATCGCGCACGTTATGTGCGCGGTCACTCGCCCGGCTACGCCGCTGGCTTTCCCCAGAGTTGGGGGCAGGATTCTGGAGAAAGCCAGGTGGGCCAGAGCGGCCCAGGCCAGGAGAAAGAGCACGAAGTGTAGCTTCATGTTTCTTCTCCTTATTGATCTTATGCCAGAATGGGAGACGTAATTGCGGGGGTAAAGAAAGCCCCCCCGAAGGGGGCTTGAGGACTGGCCGCCCGACTACTTCTTCGGGGGGACGACGGCGTCCTTGCAGACCTTGCTGAGGCGGAACTTGGCGGTGGTCTTGGCCTTGATCTTGATCGACTCTCCTGTGGCCGGGTTGCGTCCCATCCTGGCGGCCCTTTGCACCTTCACCAGCTTGCCGAAGCCGGGGAGGGTGAAGGCGCCGTTCTTCTTGGTCTCGTTGACGGCGAGATTGAAGATGCCATCGAAGATCTCCCCCATCTTCTTCTTGGGGAGTTCGTGCGTCTCGGCCAGGCGGGTCACGACTTGGGACTTGGTCATCGGCTTGTTCGTCTGCTTGTCCATACGTGTCTCCTTGCTAGGTGTGAGATGGACATCCCTCTTATGCCCAGAAGATTGGCCTTTTTGCTGGGGTAGCACAACTGGAAGATGCACTGGCCCGAGGCGCCAGACAGTGGGGGTTCGAATCCCCTCCCCAGCACCACGCCCCTGTAGCCCAACTGGAAGCGGCACCGGCTTCAAATTCCGGCCAGTGGTGGGTTCGAATCCCCCCGGGGGCACCGATGATGACCACAACCTACTAACCGAGCTAGGATGGAACAATGACCTGGCACCAACGCGGAGAATGATCATGGAACGGACACTGCTTCTGAGCCAAGGATACGAGCCTATCGCCACGATTGGATGGCAGCGGGCTATCAGCCTGCTGACGCTGGGGAAGGTGGAGGTGATCGAACAGTACGATCGGGAGATCCGGTCAACGCACCTCGTGATCAAGATGCCGGCAGTCGTCCGTCTCGTGAACTTCTTCCGGCGGCACAAGCAGAGGGTCAAGTTCTCTCGCCAGAACATCCTGGCGCGGGACAGGTGGCTCTGCCAGTACTGCGGGGTGAAGGTGAGCACGGAGGAGATGACGATGGACCACGTCGTCCCTCGTTCCCAGGGTGGCCGGACGGAGTGGGAGAATATTGTGACCTGCTGTGTGAGCTGCAACGCCAAGAAGGCGGACCGGACTCCGAAGCAGGCCAAGATGGGGTTGAAGAAGGAACCGGAGAGGCCGAACTGGGTGCCGATCTTCACGATCAAGCTCTCGGGCGGGATGCCTGAGCAGTGGGCCAGCTACCTCTACTGGAACACCGAGCTTGCCTCTTGACAGGCTGGCTGGGCGAACTATCATGGGGACATGATGATTCGACCTTGACAGTCAGCCCTCTGGGCCCTCCCACGATCCCCTGACCCACTACATCGTCGTCCGACAGGATCTCCCACGAGGCTTCCTCGCTGCCCAGGTGGTACACGCCGCCGGCGAGAGTAGCCCTGGGACGCTCCCAGCGGGCACGTACGCCGTTGTTCTGGCTGCCCAGGACCAAGGACAGCTCCAGGAGCTTCAGAGGCTCCTGGAGGCTTCCAGCGTGCCCCACAAGCCCATCATAGAGAACGACCCGCCCTGGAATGGCCAGCTCACGGCCATCGGGCTGGTCCCTGCCCCCAAGAGCCAACTCAAGGGGCTGCTGAGGAGGTACCCACTCCTGCGGTAGCAGGGGCATCTACGGGGCGTTAGCTCAGAAAAGCAGACCGGGGAGAGCTCGTGAGGACGGCATGCAGTCCGAGCGAGGGGCACCCGGCGAGCACGGACAAGAGCACCGATCGGGAGGCTCGCCTGCTTCTGCAGGAGTACGTGAATCGGACCGATTGGTTACGGTGGTTCAACCCCATCACGCCCCACATGGCGTTGTCGTTCAGTGGAAGGATGCCTGTGCTCCCGTAAGGGCACGCAGGAGACGGGGTGTTCGATTCCCCCCGACGCCACCTGGGAAGGGTTCGTTGGGAGATGTTCCCAGGGTTCTCCTCCCAACTGCGGTCATGGCCCGAAGGCCGGGCACGGAGGGTAAGGACCTCCGGAGTGCAGGTTCGATTCCTGCTGGCCGCGCAAGTCAAGGAATCCAACTGCCGGTTTGGATTCCGTCACAACCCGCCAGGTCGTGGAATCCAAACCGGCAGTTGACTTCCGCTCCTGCCTTGTCTACCATGGTTTCGAAGTGTCGGCAGAAGTCCTGGCGTGGCGCCAGGCAGAAGTCCGGCAAGGAGAAGACAATGGAATACGATCGAGTAGCACTCGAGATCCGAGTGCATGGGCGCCCCGTCCGAGAGTACCACCACAACAGCGAGATCTGGATCGAGGGTAGGAAGGGCTCCGACTTCACCCTCCGGATCGCCAACCTCACCGCGAAGAGAGTCCTGGCCGTCCCCACCATCGATGGCCTCTCCGTGATGAATGGGGAAGAGGCAAGCTACGACTCGGGCGGCTACGTCCTCAACCCCTTCCAGTTCATGGAGATCCCTGGGTGGCGGCTGGACAACGACAAGGTGGCCAGCTTCCGGTTCAACAAGACTGGGAAGAGCTACGCAGGGAAGACCGGCAAGCCCCAGAACATCGGAGTGATCGGGTGTGCCTTCTTCGAGGAGAAGCAGCCGGAGATCAAGATCAGGTATGAGGGCACCCCCATCGGATGCAAGGGCATCAGCAACCCGGGTGTCAGGTCGAGGTCTTTCCTCCGAGGTCAGTCTCTGGGTACGCCGATTAGCGACTGCAACATGGACTGGTCACCTTCTAGCAACTACAGCCACTCAGCCGGGGGGATGCAGACCAACTGCTCTGGGGAGGTCGAACGGGGAGGAGAGATTCGTGAGGACTCTGGCCAGATCATGAACTCTGCTGTCTCCCCGTCTCTCGGGACGGAGTTCGGAGCTGAGATGGGACATAGGGTCGTGACCACCACCTTCCAGAAGGCCCACGACAAGCCAGACGTGGAGATGACGATCCACTACGGGGACCGGGAGGAGCTCACGCAGAGGGGCGTGGACCTGGAGCAGAAGCCTGTGACGGCCCACCGTCCGTCCGCCTTCCCGAAGGAGGAGACAGGCTGCAAGCCCCCTCCCGGCTGGCCTGGAAGGTAAAGAAAGAGGGGGATGGCCCCCTCTTTGATCTGCTACTCCTCCTTCTCGAACTTGACGCAGTTCCCACTAAGGTTGGTGTCGCGGACGCTGGAGCATTGACCTAGAACAGTGAGGGCCGTCTGCATGGTGGTCTGGTCGGCCTTGGAGGTCAGGATCTTCAGGATGAACCTACCGACCTCCTTCACCGTCCTCCTGCCTACTCTGATATTGATCCCAATCTTCTTCGACATCGAATCCTCCTGTGAACATCCAATCTTCATGATTGGAAGGTAGTTGACAAGCCTCTTCCGATCTGTTTACTCTGAGACTTGCGAGATGGACCACACCTACTCACCGAGGGATGGGAGACCATCAAAAGCCATGTAGCCAAAGCACACAGTTTCGAGAGAGGTCCGCTGGATGGGCTGGTGAGAGCCAAGACACCCAGCGGACCTTGATCGACCGGTTGGCCGCCCCGGTACTGGCGGTCTTTGATGCGGGGTAGTGAAGTGGCATCACGCTTGGTTCATACCCAAGAGGCCGCCGGTCCGAATCCGGCCCCCGCTACCGAGACGACATCTGACGCAACTTCCTGAACGTCTCCATCACCTCCCTTCCTAACGAAGCTGAGACCGTTAGTCGCACTGACTCCACCATGACTTCCCGGTAGATGAGCCGACTCCACTCCTTCAGGTATTCCGTTCCGGAAGGGATGTTGGGGATGAAGACTTCCGCCGATCCGCAGATGAAGGCACGTCCTCCCTCTCTTATCTTCCAGAGAAAAGTCCTGGCGATCCACCCTCCCTGTGAGTGTGCCTCCTCGATGGAGTGTATCGGGGCGGCTGGGTCAGGATCTTCCTCCGCGCGACGTTCGACCATCGTGAGGATGGCGCTGGGCGTGTCCCAAAGAGCGACCTCGAAGTAGTTGATCCCTGGAGCTTGGGTTTCTACTGCCAGCCGACCAAAGAGGTCGGGTAAGGGGCCGTGCATGGGATGAAGGGGGTCGAGCATGGACTCCGAAGTCCATTTCCCTTCTGGCGGAAGATCAACGTCCGCCACGTAATCGATTCTCATGGCTACCTCCAGTGATTGATTCCTTTTCCTTATCCCACAGAATTGACCGATCTGCCTGAAAGCCGGATCGAAACGCTGCTATAAGTCTTCCCGTCTCGACCCGGCAAGTAGCCGTTGGTCAATTTTCTCTTGACAGCGATCGTAGAAGTGACCAAAGTGACAAAGGCTGAGATCAACAAGGAGGATCACCATGCCGTACAAGAGCGATCACATCAAGGTTCTGAAGGTCTTCGGATCGGAGCTCCCGAAGAGGCCGTCCATGAAGACCACGGACATCGTCGCCAAGGCGTTCAAGAACGCCGATGACGGCGACCGGAAAGTGCGGAATGCCTACCGCATGATTCGGAAGAACGAGCACATCGAGATCGGGGAGCGCGGGGAGTACAAGATGACCCAGGCCGGCGCGGCCTGGTTCGCCAAGGCCGAGAAGGAAGGCTTCAAGGCCCCGGAGAAGGCGCCCAAGGCCCCCAAGAAGGCCGACAAGGCCCCCAAGAAGGCCAAGCCGACCCAGAAGGCCAAGGCTGCCCCGAAGGCGGCCCCCAAGGCCCCACAGAAGGCCAAGCCGGCCGCGAAGGCGGCTGCCAAGCCGGCCGCGAAGGCGGCTGCCAAGCCGGCCGCGAAGCCGGCCGCGAAGGCGGCTGCCAAGCCGGCCGCGAAGGCGGCTGTGAAGAAGCCTGTCAAGACCGGGAAGATGCCCTCCATCAAGAAGGCAGCCCCCAAGGCGGAAGCCAAGCCCGAGGGGAAGAACGGCGTCGGCCAGGTGGTCAACGAGACCAAGCCGGCCGCCGATTCCGCCACGCTCACGTTCTAGTCCAACTCCGGGTCTAGCAGAGAGCCCCCAGATCGGGGGCTCTCTGTTTTAGGAGGCTTCCCTTGTCCGAAGAGGAAACCGAGAGGGAGAGTCTGCTGGAGGTTTACCAGAACGCGGCCTTCATGTTGTCCTGTGCCCAGGAGGATTTCGAGAAAGCTCTCCTCAAACTCCAGGGCATCGGTATCTACCCCTCCCCGCTCAGATCTGCCCGCTTCCGATTGCCGGTTGAACGAGGCGGCACGGAACACAAATTCGAGATTGGGTTCGGGAAGGGCAAGATCGAGGGCTACCTGACCGCTGCTTGTTATGGGGATGGGACGCTGGGAGAAATCTTTATCAAGTCGTCCAAGATGGGGGACTTCATTTCAGGTCTCCTCAACGTATTCGCCATCGTCTTCTCCCAGGCTCTACAACATGGGGTTCCCCTGGATCGGCTGGTGGACAAGCTCAAGTTCACTAAGTTCGAGCCCGCGGGTATGACCCAGCATCCACAAATCAGAATGGCCACCAGCGTGATCGACTATCTTATGCGGTGGCTGGAGGACAAGTTCCTCGAACCGAAGGAGGATCAATGACTGCTGACACCCAAGCAAGGTACACCAGGGAAGACCTCGTCAAGCTGATCGCTGGGCTGGGGCACTTCCTGGCGAACGAGTGTCCCGGCCTGCGCTGTGATGACGAAGCCGACCGGGGAACCCTGGCCGGGAAGCTCGCAGCCTGGCTGCTCATGGACAAGACCATCAACCTCACGCCTGACCAGACAATCCCAAAGGGCGTCTTCCACGCCGGCATCAACATCGTGAACGAGGCTATCGGGGAGCACATCATCCGGCTTCGTCTCGATCGCACGCGGGAGATGGCGGATGGGGACTTCATGCAGCTCCAGAACTTCCTCTGGGTGACGGTCGGCTGGGCCATTCGGAACAACCCGGAGGTGATCCGAACGCTCGAGGCGGCGGGAGTGAAGGTCGAGGTGGACCCGCCTGCCCAGCCCAGTCCGGCTGAGATGTAGGAGGGGAAGATGTACACAGAAGAATACCTGCATGGGCTGCCCCGCGTAGAGCTTCGCCGACTCGTAATGAAACACGACCCTCAGAAGAGGGGGCCGAAGGACATCTCTCAGGTCAAGAGTGCAGACCTGATCAACTACCTCTTGGCGCTGCCTTCTCCCAAACCTGGCTTCCCACGTCCGATGCCGGCGGAGGAGAGACTGGAGGTGGTGAGTGCGATCATCGACAAGTACGTTCACCCGATCATGAAGGCGAAGGGACGGGACTACACCCAATACCTCCAGGACGCGCCGGATGATGCCGGTCGGATGGGGGCGATGATCTCAGCCAACGCCAACTTCCAGGGGGTCGCCGATCTCCTCTCCGCCCGGCAGGGGATCGACAAGTACGTCACCTGGGCGGTCTACTTCGTGAAGCACATCCAGGCGATCCTCTCCTGGGTCTGCACCCGCCAGGTCAAGAGCGAGCCGATCGAGGGCCGGATGGCGGACGCCATCAACTACGTCTTCATCCTCTGGAGCATGCTCGTGGAGGATGCTATCGTGGAAGATCCACGAGCGAAGGAGGTCTAAGATGGAGAAACAGATCCAGCCCAAGCCGATCCCTCCCTCTCCGCCCGAGGAGAAGAAGGTGGATCGCAAGACCGAGCTGGTGGCGAAGAAGGCGAAGAATCACGACCGGCTCCCTCCAGCCGAAGAGAAGGAGCTGGCAGAGATCCTTGCGGCGGAAGCGGTCCTGGAGCGTCGGGGCGCGTTGATCTACAAGCTCAGGGAACGCGCAGAGAAGGTGGCTCGGAAGGAGGAGACCCGGCTGAGGAGGAAGATCACGGACAACGTGGCGAAGTTCGGGGCCGAGAGGACCGAGAAGGTCAAGTCCACGATGAACACCTGTCGGGCAGTAATGAAGGACATCGAACGGGTGACAGAATCCGCCATCCAGGAACTCCGTGAGACGTTCAACCGGAACAAGAAGATGCTGGAAGAAGAGCGAGACAGAGAGCTGGCGGAGATCAACAAGCACTACACCGATCTGTTCACCCAGGCTGAGCTGGAGCTGGAGACCGTCGCCTCCGAGAACCAGCAGCACGTATCTGAGTTCAAGATGCTTCTGGAGGGGCTCCCGCTGGAGCAGCTCGAGGAGCTGGAAAAGGGCAAGGCAGTCAAGATCTCGGAAGGAGGTACGCCGGAGTACATCGCCTTGGCCAACCCCGATCTATCATGAAGGGAGCCCACCATGTTGAAGATGCTCCTCGCGGCGATCACGATGCTGGCACCGCATCTCGGACCTACTTACGCCGCCCACTACTCACGCCTCATAATCCGTGAGGCACAACGGCAGCGGATCGACCCGTTTCTCATCGCGGCGATCATCCACGTCGAGACGGGAAAAAGCTGGAGGGCATCGGTTCGTTCTTCCACGCACGATTTCGGACTCATGCAGGTGCACGTCTCTAAGAACTCGTACCCCCGCCTCCTGGGTTCTGAAGAAGTGCTCCTTCATCCGGGGACTAACATCAAGTACGGCACTCGAACGCTGGCGATGTGGCGGAATTACCATCGTAGGAATTGCGGTGATTCTGCCCACCCGTTCTGGAGTCACTACCAGTGGGGCTACCGGGTCCGTGATCTAGCATGGACGCAGAAGGTGACCAGGCTTTACAACAACCTCATCGGCATGTTCGGGCAGCCCTCCAAGGAGGATCTATGGGCGATGTTCTGAGCAACCAAGATCTCGCGAAGTTGGTGCCAGAGGCCATCAAAGCCTGGGCAGCCAAGTTCGAGAACAAGAACGACAACTATGGCAACTCCTGGCTGTTGACCGGGCAGACCCTGAACCTCTGGTTCCCAGCGGGTCTGACTCTTTCCACAGCCAGACGACAGATCATCCATGGCCTTCTCACGAGGATGCTCGACAAGCTGATTCGAGCCGCCAACCTCGAGCTGGCTGGGGCGCAAGATAAGGTGGGCGAGAGAGCCTCCGAGACGTTCTTCGATCTCGGGGTCTACGCCTTCATGGCGGGCGTAGCCTGCTTCATGGACGCTGGGCGCGAGGCGTTCGAGAACGCCCTCAAGACCCAGGCAGAGCGGAAGTAAAGAAAGGGGACACCTTGCTGGGTGTCCTCTTTCTTTTGCGATCACTTCAGCGCGTACCAGACCTTCACCTTCTTCTTGGCTTCCTTGCCTTCCTTCGCCGGCTCCACCTCGATCTCCTCCTCGTACTTGACCAGCGGCTGCTCGGAGCAGAGAGGATAGCGCTTGGCCATGAGGTTGTAGATGGGAGTGCAGATATCCGGAGTCGGATTCTCATCGGGATCGAGGCCTCGTTCCTCGTCTTCTCTCCGGCATCGGATATGTTGGCTTCTCCCCTCCACCACGATCTCGAGGAAGGTGCCGATCTTTCGGGCTTTCGTGAGGATGTCGCCCCCACTGTACTGCTCCACTTTTTGCGGAAGGTGTCTGAGTTGATGGCCGATGACTACGCCAGTTGTCTTGGTAGTCTGTCGCATGCCTGTGCTCCTTGCTCCCATTTAAGGGCTCAGTTGAGGATTTCAAGTACGTTTCTTATAACTGTGATCAACCAAGGTTTGCCGGAGGTCTCAGATGTCGAAAGATGGACTCCTGATCGGAATCGACGAGGCCGGTATGGGAACTCTGGCGGGGCCCATGACCGCGGCCGTCGTCATCATTGACGCGGATCTAGTTCCCGCCGGCGTGCGGGACTCTAAGGCCATCGCGGAGGAGCAGCGGGAGGAGCTTGCCGGGAAGATCATGGACGCCGCTCTGGTGTACAAGATCGTCCACCGCCCAGCCGACCTGATAGATGCGAAGGGACTCTCCTTCTGCTGGAAGGAAGCCATGAAGGAGCTGGCGAAGGTGGGAATGCTCTTCCACAGGCAGGCGGCAGAGATGGTCGTGGACGGGAACCGCTTCATCCCCGACTTCAGGTACGTGGTGCCCGTTGTGAAGGCGGACGTCACTCACCCAGCCGTTTCGGCTGCCTCGATCTTGGCGAAGTATCATCAGTGTGGCTGGATGGATGACTACCATCTGGAGTATCCTCGGTATAGATTCGATCGTCATAGGGGGTATGGAACGGCGGATCATCTTCGAGCCTTGAAGGAGTTTGGACCATGCCCGATCCATCGAAGGAGTTTCAAACCAGTGAAGGCACTCCTTTCTCCGTGATGTGGTTCGTGACCTACACGGGCGTGAAGTACGAGATCCCCGACATGAGGCTGGAAGAGATCACAAGGACACACAAGTCGCTGGACCACGTTGGTGAGGAAGGTAGCATCGTGGCGGTGAACATCAGCGGGGCTATGCTGGCTCTGCCGAAACGCATCATCCGCCTTGCAGGTGTGGGGGATCGAATCATCTGGGAGGCGACATGAAGTCCCGATCAATCGAAACTTGCCTGAATTGTGGCGCAAAGCTCCCAGATCCGCCAAGGGTCTTCCAGGGCGTCTTGATCTGCGAGAACTGCTACAAGATGGTCAGCCATTTCGTGAAGAGGACCCAGGAAGAGTTGAAGATGCTCTTCCTGGTCTACACCGATCTTCTTCGGGCGGCTTTGGTCAGGGGGGAGCTACGCCCCCCACCGACCGCCCCGGGGAAAGAGATGCCGGCGCACGAGTTCGCGAAGGCATTCCAGCAGATGGCAAAGAAGTATGGAGGGTTCAATGTCAACAAGACGAAAAGGTCCGATGGCGAAAGCGAGGTGCATCCATTGCGGATGGACAACAGAACTACCGATGGTCCGGCACGAGGTGGGCCAGATCATTAAGCCCTTCGCCGGCGGAGGGGACTACGGACATTGTCGAAAATGTCAGCGCACGGGCGGCTTGGAGATCATAGAGATCCCCAAGCAGGAACCGATCAGACCAAGGGGTTGGGGCAAGATACCAACGGAGTGACCATGGAGAACATCCAGATTTGGAAAGGTGAGGAAGAGGTTGGTTCGGCACCCCCTCCTCCCGTATCTCATTCGATGGTATTGCCGGAAAGCCCGAAATGGCCTGGGGTGGGAGAGATCACCTGCTACTACTTCCCTCGTGTGAAGCTGTCCCCACCGGTGGTCTGGAAGGTCATGGCGGGGACAGCTTTGGGTTGCTTCCTCGATCACTGTACGCTCAAGAACGTGGGCGAGCCCCCAGGCTTTGAGGTCTCTGACCTTCGCTACGTCCACGGCCGGGCGGAGACCATGAGAGGAAACCCCACGATCTCGACTGTGCTGCTTGCCAGAGTTCAGGTTCCAGACCTTCGCAATGAGGTCTGGCTGACCTATCTCCCAGCGATCTATAGCGAATTCCTCCGCCTGTACGACAGCTCCAAAAAAGACTCTTGACGGGACATACGATGTATGTCCTAATCGGTGGCTAAAGAGCCAGGCGGACTTTCTTTAGCCATGGATGATTCTCGTAAGCCAGACGCAGATTCTGTCCTTCCTTCGAAGAAGCCCTTCCTCACGGAGGAGCAGCTCCTCGAGCTTTGGGACGCACGCGGCTGGAAGTACCGCTGGGATGAGCTGCATCAGATGCTGCTGGATCGTGGTCTCGCCGTCTACATGAACCGCCCAACCTTTCGGAAGATGATCTGGGACATCGTGCGCGCTTTCCTGGTAGACGGAGAAGCCCGAAGAGATCCACGGCATGAACCGAAGACTCGATTCCCCAAGGTGCACTGATGGCTGACAAGACCAAGATCCACTTCAACAAGACGCCGGAGGAGATCATCCGGGAGCGGCGGGAACGAGAGGCCAGCCCGACCGATAGCTTGAAGCGTCCGAGACCCCCGCTCGGGGGAGCGCCGCCTGTCCGTATCCCACCGCTGAACGCGGAGCCCATCGAGGGCGGAGGGACGATGGATGCCCAGGCCAGAACGCTGCAAGACCCCACGAGTCCTCTCAGTCCCGTTTACAACCCAGAACTGGCGATGATGATGACGAAACAAAGACAAGGACCCGATAAAGGTCCATTCGCGACCCTTCCCGAAGAAGCACGGGAGGACCCTAGCTTCGTTCCTGGAGTCGGCTCCATGATCGCGGCCAACCAGCCCCACCTCCGGAGGCCGGAGACGGATGGCTACCGTCCAGCTCTGAGCGACAAGAGTAAGGCGGCCATCGAGACCCTGGCGGCGTTTCAGGCTCAGGCCCAGCAGGTTCAGACAAGGACGGCGGAGGAGCCTACGGAGGAAGACAAGAAACGGCAGGTGGATGCGTCCAACCTTGGGAAGGTTGTGGCCAAGACGGAAGAGAACCTCTACGAGGAGTTGAAGGACATCCTGGGGGACGGCCCCCAGTTCAACCTGCTCAACAACCCAGAACGGAAGAAGACGATCGAGGGGCGCCTGGCCCCCATGAGCATCACGGACATCATCGTTTACGGCGAGGTTCGTCAGAATGTGGTTGTCGTCCCCGACAAGCTCGTCGTGGCCTACCGCTCGGTGTCGGCGGAAGAAGACTTGGCCATCAAGCAGATGATGTTCGGGGAGGCTGGCGGAGATCGGTACTTGATGGATAAGTACACGATCATGCAGCTCACCTTGGCTCTTGTTTCGATCAACGGCGATGAACTGCCCACGCACCTGGACGACAAGAAGAAGTTCAAAGAGGACCTCTTCCGAAAGAAGTTCGAGAAGGTGGTGCGATTCCCGATCCAATGGATCGCGGACCTGGGCATCCAGTATCTCTGGTTCGATGAGCGAGTCAGGAAGCTCTTCGTAGGCCAGACGGAGGAGTTAAAAAATACCTAGAGACTCCAGTCGGCTGGGCTCGGGCCAACATGCGCTACGAGATGATGACCGAGCCCCCCGCGCCAGGCACCCCGCTGGAGTCCTTGATGCTTTTGGTGTGGCGCATGAAGCAGGACATCGAGCTGCAAAAGACCCGATCGATAGTCCAGGCGGTAGTCGCTTCCGCCTCGGAAGGAGAGAAGGCGAATAAGCAGCTCCAGGAAGCGTGGCAGGACTTGTTGGATGAGATGTACCCATTCCAGCGCGGGCAGAGGAAGCGGGCCGATCAGGCAGCGATGGACTACTTGCGGAAAGAGGTCTCTCGAGGACCGTATCGCATCACTCCTCTCCAGCCGGTCGGAAAGGCCCAGAGTCGCATGAGGACGAGGTACATGAGGCGGGCGGGGGAGAACATGAGATCTGGAAGGAGATGATCATGAAGAGCGTGCTCCTATGCCCAGCCTGTGGGTCTGGGAAGATCGGGCGCAGACACTCACTGATCCCCAGGGTGGGCGAGGCTCTGTGCATGAGTTGTAGCTGGGAGGGGAATGAGAAGGACCTTGTCTCGGTTGGTGTGGGGTCTATCCTCCGTGGTCGGGAGGGCCTGAACGACGATGCTGCTCTCCAGATCGTGGAGCAGGTCACGAAGGATTACCTACTCCGGCTGGGCAAGGACGCGAGCAAGGCGATCGGTCTAGCTATGGTCCAGTCTGGTCTCCTGCCAGTCAACGACTCGAAGCTGCTGGCTCGGGTCATCAAGGCGGCCTGCATCGGCACCTACCGGGCTACCCTGGACGAGATGGAGAAGATTCAGAAGGAGTACCATTATGGCCCCGACGCCCCCACGGCCTGACGACTTGTTCATTGAGAGGCCGGATGAGCACATCGCCGGAGGTGGGGATGAGCTCTATTGCTGGCTTCCTGGAAACTCTGACCGAGAGTGCAACGGTGCATGCGTGGCCTACGATCCCACCTACACCCAGGACCAGGTGAGGGATTCCTGCAAGACGCTGAACGCTGTGCGGTCCGCGGCCAAGTCATTGGCTATGATCGCGTCTGCATTGCAACAAGGAGCGAAACAGAGAGAGCTGGCAGAGCGAAAGGCTCAGGCAGATCGGCTCCCTCCTCCGCCAAAGGTGAACGGATGAGAATCGTTCGATTTGGACAGATGGTCGATCTCGACCGAGAGGGGTTGATCGTCAACCAGCTCACGGTCGAGCTACCAGATGGCAGGCAAGTCAACATCGACACGGACGAGACCACTGTCCAGTGCCTTATTCAGCTTGCTGCTGGCGTGGAGCGTGCTCCTCTTCCCAGGCGAGTGGACCTAGAACCTCCTCCGCCAGCGCCGCATCAGGAAGAGGAGCTGGCCTTGATCTTCGGCGGGGAGGATGTGGGGGAGATCAAGGAGCCAGATGAGGAACCGGTCATGGGGAAGGTGGCTGAGTTCCCGGCGGCCACACCGCCAGCGCAGGGCGGGATTGGTTCAGGGAAGGCGGCCACTGCCCGCCGTCCGAGAGTGGACAAAGATGGGTTTGCCCTCCCAGTCCAGAGTCGGACGGTCGAGAAGGATGAGATGGGGTACCCCGTGGTCGAGCGTACAGCCGCCCCACCTCCAGTCGTGGAAGAGGATGACGGGACGCAGATATGATCCAACTCTTCTGCCAGAACTGCCTGACGTTGGTCTCCCTCCTGGATGACTTGAGGGAAATCCACAAGCTCATCTTGGAGCACCCTCGTTGGATGGAGGGGGGCTATCCGTGTGTTAGTGGCTGTGGGTGGAAGATGACACGCGCATCTGGAGTAGCCCCTTCCTCCCCCAGTAGCCCGGTGCAGTATTACGAATTGACTGCGACGGAGTGCTTTCGGGCTCTCTGCGGTTTTGGGCTTCCGCATGAGCTCAAGGCGGAACCTGAGGTGGTAGAGGCGCTTTTGCTGACCTCAAAGATCACGGGCGTCTCGCTTCGCCCCTCCGTCTCTGGCCGGACGATTGTAGACCGGTTGGATCTCCAGAATGGTCTATCCGTGCACCTGTCGATTTCCTCCAATGGACCTATGGTCTTCAAGATCACGAGGCGACGCGATGAAGCAGATAATGATCACGGTCTACTACGCCAGGCTCCCAAAGACGACCTCATACCGGTCGAGGATCGACGTGGACCAAGTGGAGGTAGCGGGGGAGCACATGAACCAGATCTTGATGGAACAACAGGAGAACTCCTGTCAGGAGATGAGCGAGATGATCACTCAACTCCACGGCCTTCTCCAGAAGTACCCAGATGCCAAGGTGACGATGCTCCAGGAGATGACACGGCCAGGGATTCATCTCCAGGTGAACAAGAAAGCTTACGAGCTAGACGAGAAGATGACGGCTATCCTACGGAATGATCTCGAAGAGGCGAAGAAACTCTTCGCCCCCATCGAGCAAGTCGTCATCGTGAGACCGGCTGGGGCCAGGTTCGTGCCCCAGCCTCCGAAGGGAGAATGAAGATGGCACCAAAGAACGTCCTGAGATTCGAGACCGGTTCCGAAGCCGGGATCAAGACCGTCAAGAAGCTGGTGCCGGTGGAGCTGTTTCTAGCCGCCGGCATCACGGATGGTGAGGGCAAGAAGGAGAATCGGTTGGTCATCCGCGCGATGGGGGACAGCCAGTTCTACTTCCTTCTCCCCAAGGGCACCGAGTCGGGCATGAAGCCGGCGTCCGGTTGGCTACAAGAGCTGCTGGAGAGAGAGGCCGGCGGGCAGAAGGCCGAGATTCCCGAAGACCCCGTGAGCGTGTCCACGGGAGACCCCCTGGAGGACTGAAATGAGCCGAGGGCTGAGACCGATGAATGACTGGATCCTTGTGAAGATGGATCCTGACAGCAACAAGACTCTCTCCGGTACGCTTTTCAAGCCGGATGAGGCGTACGAGACGGCCCTGCGAACTGGCAAGGTCATCGCCGTAGGGCCAGGGCCGATGGCCAAGAAGGGTGAGGAGTACCTCGGCTTCCGCATCCCCACGGGTCTGGAGCCGGGAGATGGGGTGGTCTTCAACCGGGTGGTTGCCAGCCTCACCAAGACAGCCGAGGCGCTTCACCAGCACGCCCTGGAGGAGGACGAGGCTCTCATCCGGCCGAATGATGTCATGCTGGTCTTCGACCACAACGATCCACCGAGGTTCGAATGAGTCGCCTAGCCCCACACAAACGAGATCTCCTCAGCCTCTACTGGGCGCACTACTGGGCGTACCTGCGGTATCTCGACGCCGGCCCAATCACGGAGAGGGAGACACACGAACGCTTAGGCCAGCTCGATGAGATGTGGCAGAAGATGAGCCTGGGCGCCAAGAAGATGGTGGACCCACTTTTTGAGCGGGTAGAGGCCCACTTTGGGGAGTGGGAGGAGCTCAGGATTCTGCGTTGTCCCAACTGCGGCTGGATCCATTATGTCTCCCCCGGCTCGAGCGGTCCGCCTCGTTGCCATGTCTGCATGCTCGATGTCTCCGTGGTGACCAAGGACATGGAGTTCGAGCGGAAGCTGAAAGACCTGCGGCGGGAGAAGGAAAAGGTTCTGGATGAGGTACTCCAGTCTCGTGACGTGCGAATGATGAACGTCCTGGTGGAGCAAGTGAACACCGAGATGGAGAACCTCCAGAAGCTCCAGGCTCGGATGAAGGGAGCAGGGATCGAATGAAGCTCGTTCAGGTCGCGGATGATGGAGCTGTTGAGCTGAAGTGGATGTGGCTGCCGACCTTCATCGGGCAGAATTACCCGGTGATGAAGCAGCTCGAGAAGGCCTGGAAGGAGAAGTTCAACGGCCAGTCAGCGGATGATGGCGTCCTCTGGCAGATTCACTACTTCACCATCGATTGGCTGGCGGAGAAGTTCCCAATACCTGGACTGAAGGACTACCTCTCCGCCATCGAGAAGGTGCAGCAATGAGCATCATGCCCCTCGATCCTCAGCGGATCGTCTTCTCCGGCAGCGAGTTCCTGATCTACGACATCGTGGACCTACTGCCCCGGCATCCGAAGTTCCCCTTCGGGTCGGAGGCTATCAATCCGAACACGGGCAAGAGGGACGTGCGTGGCTCCTACCAGGAAGTTCCTGGCCGGATGATCAAGACGATCATCTACCACCAGACGGCTGGTGGATACGGGAGATTCGACAAGCAGGTCTTCAAAACGGCGAGCTTCTTCGTTCGCAACCCCACGTGGAAGAAGAACCCGAGGTACGGTCAGCCCAAGCAGCCGGAGTGGCTCTGGACGGGTGAGGGCCGTGGGTGGCCAGGCTTCGCGTACACCTGGTTCGTCCCCTTCGATCCCACGACCATGTTCACCGATCGTTCGAGGTCGGTCATCTACCAGTGCAACCACCTGGACTTCGTCACCTGGCATACGGGGGATGGGCAGAATGAGGGCGGGGGAGGGTGCGCCTTCCAGGGCTACTTCCTGGAGCCGGGAGAGGTGAATCATCCCATGAAGGGCTACGATGGCCATCCTTCTGCGATTCAGATGAAGATCGCGGAGCTCTTCTGGCTGGAGTACGCCGTTCCCGTTCTGGGGGCGTCTGTCCTGACCGGGCATTGGGAACATGGAAAGCTGGCCTGCCCCGGCGAGGACCTTCGAGAGAAGGTCCAGGAGTTGAGGGGCTATGCCTAGAAAAGGTGTCACGATCAAGGCTCGGTTGAACCTGAAGATCGACGCGGGGTTGAAGGACTGGGCACGGGACTATGCTCGCCGACAGGGCAAGGACATCACCTCCTTGATCTGTGAGTATCTCCACCTCCTCCGATTGGAGGAGCAACAGACGCAACGAGAAGTAGTGGAGCAGATATGAGCAAGAAGATCATAAAGGATGCGCTGACGACGATTCGTCTGCCACAAAAGTTCAAGAAATCCTTGAAGGCTGAGGCCCGCCGACTCAAGATCTCCCTTTCTGCTCTTATCCGACAGCGGCTTGATGGGACTGTGGGCTGATGGCTGGTATCGGTGGAGGTCCGGATGTGGGCCGTCTGGTAACCGTCCAGACGGACATGCCCGGAGACATCGATGGCATCCTGGATGCTGTGCGACGGATCATCCTGATGGGGGAGATCCAGAGCATCACCATCCGGAATGAAGAGCCCATCGCCTACCAACGATTCGTTCGGCCGGGGGAGGAGATCAAGCCTTCGGAAAGCACCTCCAGCTTCGCCGAACTCTCCGCGATGGAAGTGGTGCGGAATGTCCCGATGGAGGAGTTCTCCGGGGGTGGCGGGAACGTCAATGCCTACCTTATCAGGATGTTCACCCAGATGGCGTTTGATGGTTGGGTAGTGACACACTTGCTGATCGGGGACCACACGAAGTTCTGGGACTGGCAGGGTATCGAGCCCATTTATGCCAAGCGCCTGACGCAGTTCCTGGGGGCCAGGATCGAGCGGGAGAAGACTCTGCCCAGCGGTGTCTTCATCCTCTGCGGTTCCAAGACGCGCAGTGCCACGATCTCCGAGATCGGCTGCGCTCTGAAAGGAAACATCGGATGAGTAGCGAGCTGGTCAAGAAAGTGGTCGAGGCAGGTATCGTCCCAGCCCAGGCTGTGGAACTCATGCAGATGTGGAAATGCTTGGATGACGACCTGCCGGATGTCGAGAAGCAGAAGCAGACGGAAGAGAAGATCATGAAGTTCGTACAGGAGATCGCAGACCTGCTGTACGAGAATGAGATCCCAGAGATGAGGGAGACCATGCCTGGTATTGATCAGGTCTTCCGGGCGCAGGCAAACGCCGCGACATTCCGATTCAGGACCCCAGTGGGGTGGGACAATGAGGTGATGCTCCTGGCGATGGAGGATGCCTTGGGCTACCTGCTGGTCTGGGTGAAGGACGACATCACTTTCGAGGCTCTCCAGGTGGGTAGCTTCGTGAAGTGGAAGGACGCTTGGAACCAGATCATCAACGTCATGCCGATGTACACAGGTCGTGAAGTTCGGTTCATGAAATGTGAACTCAGGAGTGTGCCCAGTGCCGAAGTGCCAAGTCTGTCAGAGAAGCGTGAAGAGTAACGATCTCCAGCAAGTCGGCGAAATTCTAGCTTGTGGGAGATGCCGAAGGCCGAAGAAACTGAAGGAGGACAAAGTGGCTGAGACCCTGTATGACCAAGCCAAGGACCGTAAGAAGGTCATGTCGTTTCACATCTTCGATATCCCGACCAAAGACGGCGCGCGGGATCATCAAGTGGAGGCGGAGGTCGTCGTAGGCGGCCTGAACCTCCAGTACACCACCACGTTCGACCAAGTCCGCGAGTTCTTCACCCGACAGCGGGAGAGGGGACAGCAGGCGAAGTTGAAAGCCGTCAAGTGAGGAAGCCCGATGGGGCGCTACTGCTGTGGCATCTATGATCAACGACCCGAAATGTGCAAGCGGTACCCAGAGCCAGGATCGTACGTGCCTGACTCCTGCACCTTCTACTTCACCGCAGAAGGACGACAGGGACAGTGTGATCCTGACTGCAACGCCTCCTGCTGCTTTCTTCCCCGAGTTGGAGGTGAGCCCGGAGGTGCACCTATGCCGGAGATTGCCGGCGGAGAGCCCTGCAAGCACATCATCTACGTTGAGCGCCACCCAGCGGTGTCCGATATCGGGGAAGCCGATACCGCCGTTGGAGGAGATCGAGAAGACCATCGACCGATCTCTGACGCTATCGAACTGGTTCTGGCCGCGAAGCGTAGCGGTGAGGGGAGTGGCAATCGCACTCCGTAGGTGGGCGTGCGAGGTCGGGTTGGAGAAGGCTGCTGAGAGGGGTCGTATTCTTCTGGAACAGTCGAGCCCGCTGGAGTACGCGGACTTGGCGAACCTCCCTTGGGTACCCAGGGCGGTTATCAAATCCTTGACGCCGGAAGCACTTGCTGACCGGCTGGGAGGTATCGTGGATGAGCTCGAAAACCGTAATGGAGATAAACCTCGAGCTCCAGAAGGCGACAGTGGACACGATCAACGTGTACTGCCGGGTCCTGGAGTTGCATGTGAAGACGGTGGCAGAAGGGGCAAACCCAATCACGTCCGGGCCGATGAAGGAGATCTTGGCGATGGCGGGGAAGGGACTTCACGCGGAGCTCGGGTTATTGCGTTCCCTACGGAACGGACTGATCGACAAGGACGACGAGACGGACTAAGTCGGAAGGCGATAGCAGACGAGCTGGCTGAACATCGACTCGATCTCCGAGCCTTTCAGCAGGCGCACTCCATCGTTCATCGGCGTGTCCGGGAGGTCGAGGATGATGGCAGGATCTTGTCCTTACTGAAGTGGTCCGGGACATCGGCTGTGTTGAGTACGTTGGAGCTAACTGTTCACAACCTCGGCTGTGTGCTGGAGGAGCTCGAGGATATGCTCCGGCGTATCGACTCTGGAGTGATCCCCAACCTGGATGAGGACCATGGCTAGAAAGAAAGTTGAAAAGACAGTCACCCCAGCCGAGATCTTGGCGGGGGCGATCAATAAGACCGGGGTGGCTGGGGTCGTCAGGGCAAGCTCCGATGCGGCAGGCGTCAAGGTTCTCTATCGGGTCGGGGAGAAGAGGACTTGGCTGGCGATCCTTGAGTATGTCCTGGCCCGCGCGGATGACTGGAGTGCCCATGTCTGCCAGCAGTACTTCATGCGAGGCGGGAAGCTGGTCTACGGATGGAACTTCATCCTCCAGTCCCACAAGCCGGAGGAGAGCGTTCGGCGGGTGGCGAAGCTGCTGATGGAAGGGCTGAAGGCAGCACCGAAGGTGCTTGCCCGCCGAGGATCGATCGATAGTTTCCCCCTCGTCGGCGCCAGCCCCCGCAGAACAGCCAGCAACCTCGTCTTCGACCCCAGGATGCCGGGCCCCGGCCGGGGCGGTCCCAGTCACAAGGGGGCCTACGGCATCCGTGAAGGAGGATAGTGATGCCCGCGAATCCGCATCAGATGTCTCCGTTTCGACACATGGGAGAGGGGGTCGATGGGGAGTTCTACGGGCCGGAGGAGAGCAGACGGCTTCAGGAGCGGATGGGGCAACCCACGATCAGCATCGATGACCTCACCCCTGGCGAGAGAGAAGTCGTCAAGGAGAAGATGCAGGCCATCGACAGGCTGTTCGGAGGGAAGCAGCTCACGGCCAGGTTCAAGGTCGAGGTCCAGTTCGGGAAGGGGCGGTCTACCTGGAAGCCCTTCCCAGGCGTGATGTCGGTCTACCTCAGCGGTTCCAAGCTGCATGGCGGAGGAGACGACAAGCTCTACCTCTGCCCAGAACCCACCTGCGGGGGAATCATCTACCCGCACGAGCGGGCCGGGACTCAGCTCATGTGCCGCGCTTGCGACAAGATGTGGGGCCAGGACGACGTGGTGGGGGAGCTGTTCTTCTTCCTAGCTCCCCCCAAGTGGGCGGCAGTGATCCATAGGATGTTTGTGAGGCTCGAGCATCACGCGGACATCTACGTCAAGTACCACCCGACTGACATCCGGTACCAGACGTCAATGGAGGCGGCTAGAGCACGGGGTGGAGAAGAGATCAACAAGGCACGGGCGAACCGCGGTCTTCACATCTACCCGCTCAAGAACATCATCAAGGACACGAGCAATGGAGCCCAGCTCTACGATCGTTTCCTGACCTTCATCCGGGCGTAGGACGATGACGAAACCACTGGCACTACTTGAGATGCCCCTTCATACCAGGACAGGGGAGACGATCCGTGAATGGGTAGCCATCCAAACCGCGACTCAAGCCCGGGGACAGAAAGCGACTCAAGTGATCTTCCTACGAGAGCCCACCCTGGATGAGAGGGATTGCGTGGAGGCGTGCCTCGTGGGAAACACCCGAGGCGGCTACCTTCTTCAGGAGCGGTTGGACAAGGCATGGCGGTACGATGGGCTCTGCAAGTAGGCTAAAGAAACGTGGGGGCCGGTCAGCACAACACGGTACTGGCCTTCCCACGGCCTCCTCAGCAGGGACTTCAACCCTACACCTTCCGGCGGAGATCTCTTCAGCCAGTGGGCGGCCGGACGACCTCGTTAGTCGATGGGAGACAAGGACCTTATACCGCGATGACAACACCTTTTCAGCAGATTCTGATCAAGCGAAGTCAGCTCCTTCACCACCAGGCCATCTGGCAAGAAGTGGTTGATCATCTACGACGATTCATCGATACTGATGCCGCGCCTGCGAAGCAGGGCATCAGGACTGAGGGCGGCGGGATGGTGGTTCCCCAATCCGCGATTGGGGAAGTCGTGGGGGAGATCGAACAAGGGCCGATAACCAAGATCCAGGACGAGATTTCCCGGATCGACAACAGCGAGGTGGCTGACAATGTCCGACCGAAAGACGAAAGCCGCAAGGAAGGGAAAGCCAAAGGCCGAAAAATCAGCGGGCTCCCGTCCAGCCGTGGCGGATCGAAAAAGGCAGCGGGTAACTCTCGCACAACTTGACAACGTCTTCGCCCACTTCATGGGCGTGATGAAGGAGTTGGATCAGAGAACTGGGGCCACGGTCAAACAGATGTGGTCGAATGAGCAGGAGCTCAAGACCGGTCTGGACTCCTCCGAGTTCAATCTCCGGGCGCACCAGAAGGTGCTCAACGCTCTGGCGCTCGAGGTGGAAGAGATTCGGAAGTCCCTGGACAAGATCGCGGTTCTGCCGGAACCCACCATCAAGATGACAGATGTTGTCCTGCCCCCAGCCGATCCCAGCACCACGGGCAGTGTTGTTCGCCGCCTGGACTGGGCGTACTATCATGGCGAGGTTGAGAAGGACCTCGCGGTGCTAGCTCAGTTGAATGCCGAGAAACGTCAGAAGGAAGAGGCAGAGCAGAAGAGGATGAAGGCGCTGGAGGAGCAGCTCAAGAAGGTTGCCGAGAAAGCCAAGGCCGATGGGAACGACCCAGCGGAGGTGGAGGCGGCAGCCAAGGAGCTTCTCGAACGCACCCAGCGTCTCGCCACGGAGCTCGGGAAAGCGGCGCGGGGCGAGCCCTACGACAAAGCGGTGATCGAAGACGCCGAGAAGTTCATCGCCGAGGTCGAAGCTAAGGAAGGGTCCCCCGAGGGAACCCCACCGCCGCAGCTCCCGGAAGGAGCTGCGGTCTTCGGAGAGTAGAATGGCCAAGATCATTACCAGCAAGACCAAACGCCAGCAGATCGTGGTGAAGAAGACGGGGCACCCGGGAGCGTTCCGAAAGGTTCGTTGCCCCAAGTGCAAGCTGGGCTACGCGGTCGAGAGCAACACGGAGAAGGGGAAGTACGCCTGCTCTCGCTGCGGCAAGGTCTTCATCCAAGCCCAGCTATAGGGACTCGTTCACGCACTCAGCCGGTGTCTTGTCGTCCCGGAAGCGTTCGACTCGTGGGTGAGAGAGGGCATTGGACTTCTCTCCCTCTGATCGGTAGGATCTCGTCTCGTACTTGATCTCCGCTACCATCGGGTAGAGGGCGGGATTGGTCAGCCTCTCCCGGTCCTCATCACTCATCCCGCTCCCAACTTCGCAGATGTAGACCTCGCCCCCGGAGGAATCGAGCTGGTAGAGACTGAGGGTGCCGACCCGTTTGCTGTTCTTCCCCGAACCCCAGCTTCCCAATGGATGCTTCTTGGAGCCTTTCTCAGGGTCCCAGTAGCAGATGAAGTCGTCTTCCTCCCACGGCTTCAGCTTGAAGCAGCACGCCGGCCGGTCTGGCTTGCCGTGGAAGCCGTAGGAGTAGTCCCCCATGATGGCCGACTTCTGATAGCAGACCCAACCCTCGTACCCGTGCTCCTCCGCTTCTGCCAGAGCTTCTGGCGCGGTGCCCTCGAAGCTCTGGAGGGTGTAGAGGAACTGGATCTTCGACCAGGGTTTGTACTCATCTCGCCACCCCATGAAACGGTCGTGGAAGGTGTTCTCGATCAGTTCCGCCTGCTGCCCACAGGTGTTCCTCTTCTCCAAGTCTATGCCTTTCCAGACAGGGATCCTGAAGAGGTAGAACTTCATGGGGCCGTGCTCGTCCTGGAGCTCGAGCGCCCGACCAGGAAGAGAACGCATGACGCTTTGGACCTTCAACAGGTCGGGTTTCGCGTTGCCCTCCCCCAAGAATGCCTCGAAGAGGAGGATGCTGTCTGGGGGAAGACATATACCCAACGGACCTAAAGCCCGCTCGAGGTGAGGGAAGTGGGCAGTCATTCTGTCCATCCGGCGGCTGTAGAAATCCACCATCCCATCGTTCTTGACATGGACGGGGACCATCATGCCGTTCATCTTCCTGGTGAAGAGAAGATCATTGGCGTCCTCCAAAGCCTGGATGCGGGCCTGCGTCATGCTGTTGCGTGGCTTGGAGAAGCAAAGGTTCTTGGGCAGCCAGTAGCGATGATCGAGTGAGGGAGTCTCCACCGGCCCACCAATGAGCGGTCGGCCGTCCAAGCCAACTTCGACGTACCCTTCCTCCAGCTTCTTTCTGATCGACCGTTCGTGCATGAAGACAGCGTTCTCCGCTGCGTTCATGAATGCCTTGGTGCCTGCTTTCCCCTTCGGTCCAGGTCGGTCCTCCGTCCGACCGTGTTCTTTGTGCTTGCCGTCTACGATAGCGCCCCATGCTGTGGCCACGATCTCTGGGGCTTGTCCTGGCGGAGCTTTGAACCCGATCTGCCAGTACCGTTCCCCGGTTCGTCCGTGGGATTGTCGAAACTCTTGCATGACTCCTCCTGTTAGCTACGTGTCTCTCGATGCTCTTCTTATACCTGTCTTGACGCACAATCTACACCGCCCTACGATGGGGGCATGGCTGATTACAACATGAGGATTGAACTAGATCTCCCACGCGGGCTGGATCAAAGCTCGAAGGTCGAAGTTGCCGAAGCGATGGATGCCGAGCTGGGCCGCTTCCAGCAGTGGTTCATGGGTCAGGGAAACGAAGCCCTGATGAAGATGGAGCGATCGATCCTGAAGACCTATCTGGCTTGGAAGCTGCTCCATGATCGAGAAGCTGAATGCGCTCCGGCCACCAGTCCCTGAAGGACGATGAGCTCGCGGAACGTCTGAAAGAAGAGAAGCGTCTCCTGCGGATGGGGAATGCCAAGGAGCGCATCATCGCCCGCAGGATTATCCGGGAGTTGGAGGTGGAGCAGGCGCGGCGGTATGAGCTCAAGTGGGGTCTGAGGTAAAGCGGATCGCCCGGAGCTCTCCACCCGGTCCTTACTCGCCCGGAGGCGGCACACCGGGTGACGGTGATCCTTGTGGTAGTGGCCTTTCCACCACACTACTCTTATCCCACCGACTCGTTGCGATTTTCAGGCCACCGAGCTACGCTGACCAAGAGCAGGTCGAGGCCCCATGCCCATAAGTAGTCATCAAATCTCGGGTTTGATCGGTGGCCAGCAGGCCATGTTCGGGAACTTCGCTAGCTACTCCCAGCAGATTACGCCGGGGGGAGCGCAGGGCCCGACTCCGACGTACTCCAACCCCATGGCTGGAGCAGGGTACGGTGGTACCAATCCTGTGGAAGGCGGGGCGGACGAGATGGGGGTCAGGGGTCTGAGTGCCATGGGTAACATCGGCCTCCCAGCTTTGGGTACGGCCGCCATGATCGGTGGTTCTTTCCTTCCTGGTGTCGGACGCATGATCGGTGGGCTTGATCCTCTCTCCCAGGGCCTGGGTGGATTTGCTCGTGGAGCTGGCCTTCGTTCTGGTGGCATGGGGGTAATGGGGAACTTGGGTCGTATCGCCCAGGGTGGGATTGGATCGATCGCACGGGCAGGGATTGGCGGCGTGGCTGGCGGTCTGATGGCTGCCGCGGCTCCGATGGCGATCGGCGCGGGTCTTCAGTACGGCGTCGGTCAGATGGTCCAGGGCGCCCAGTACCAAGGTCAGGTCCAGAACTTCCTTGGCAGTCAGTTCCGCTTCACGAACCCCCAGTCCGAGAGTGGTTTCGGGTTCAGCCGAGAGCAGTCTGGGGGAATCGCGGACATGATGCGGACGATGGGGCATCAGGACATGATGTCCAGCCCCCAGGAGCTCCTCCGCGTGGCCAAGGCTGGGACTGGGATGGGGATGTTCCGGGCGGTCCAGGATGTGAAGGAGTTCAAGACTCGCTTCCAGGACATGGTGAAGTCTCTGAAAGAGATCTCTACCACGATGAACACCACCCTGGAAGGTGCCCTTCCCTTCTTCCAGCAGGCTCGTCAGATGGGCTTCTGGACACCCCAGGACATCGTGAAGAGTGCCCAGATGGCCCGGCAGACCGCCGGAGCCACCGGCATGAGCGTGGCCCAGACGCAGCAGATGATGGCCCAGGGAGCGGGCATGGCTCGTCAGGTCGGGGCTGAGGGTTGGACTGGGGCAGCCGGAATGGCCAAGACGATGCAGTTCGTGGGGGGAGCAGTCAGGGGTGGGGCCGTTTCTGAGCAGCAGATGTCGGAGGCCACAGGAGGTCTTCAGGGCTCCGAGGCCATTCAGTCAATGGCTGGAACTCTTCAGGCCGCTACAACCCGTTTCGCGGCCAGTGGGACTGCCAGATGGCTCCTGGCTGGCTTGGGGAGGGACAAGTTCAGCCGACTCGACACGGGCGCTCTTCAGCGGTTCACTCAAGGTGGCATGAGATTGGGAGAGATTGGAGGTCAGGCTCGAGGGAACATCGGCAAGCAGGGTGCGTTCAACTTCGTGATGAATGAGCAGAACCTCCGAGGCGAGCTCATCAAGCAGGGACCGGAGGCCCAGCTCGGTCTCATCCGCACTCTTGTCGGGCCAAGCATGTACGGGGAGGGGGCCAGAGATCAGTATGTCACTCGCCGGTTGATGAGCCGGTACTTCGGCACCTCCGCTCGCCAGTCCGACATGCTGGCTGAGATGGCGCGGGAAGCACCCAGGATCATGCAGGAGAACGAGGCGCGTGGAGCGTCCTCCCTTGATCAGGAGATGCGAAACCGCGATGAGGTGATGAACCGGTCGTGGGAGGGAGTGAAACGCCAGGCATCTAAGTGGTTTGATCAGAACGTCAAAGATCCCCTCCAGAAGTTCGGGGCGGAGATGTCCCGTGGCATCGCTCATTTCTATGAACACGCCACTGACAAGTTCTGGGGCGCTACTCCCATGCGTCATCGCGTCCGTGGAATTGGTGGATCGGAGATGCGGGCGCTTCAGCAGGGAGCAATGGGGGACACGACCCAGATGGAGGTCATGTTCGGGCGACCAGGCCAGTATGAGAAGCAATACGGGGCGATGGGGTCTGGTCTCGGTTTGGTCGGGCAGGGTGCGACCAGATCATTCCAGGGTATGGGGGCTTTAGCAGGCGCCCAGAATATGCTGTCGAACGCGCTGCCAGGTATGTTTGGGGGTGGAGAGTTCACCAATCGGAGGATTGAGACACTTCGAAAGATGGGGGTTGGGGAGTACGCTTTCAATACGGCGGAGGAACGAGAACGAGCGAATCGGGAGCAGGGATTGGTGTCGGGGGCGGAGCGCGGTGGCGCCATGAAATTCACCCGTCGTGGCGGTGCCATGGGATTCCTTTTCGGAGGCGGAACGACAGAGGAGCAGAACCGTTTCAGATCCATGTCCAAGGCGGACATCGAGCAAGCCGAGCAAGGCGCTTTTGCCGCGGCTTCTGGCAAGTTTGGGGAGCGTGGAGCCAAGGCTCTGGGGTTCTCGAGTATGGAGACTGGAGCCAAAGCGATCAAAGCTGCCCAAGAGGAGATGAATGACAACACCTACCAGATGGCCGCCGCACGTCTTGCCCACACGACGGGTTTGCAGGGCCGAGATCTCGCGAATGCGATGGTGCGGGAGATTCAGCAAGGGCGTGTTGGAGGAGCCAACCTGCGTGCTCTCGTTTCTGGTACGAAAGATCGGCAACAGCAGGCGAATCGCCTTATGGCAGCCCAGACGGGCGAGCAACGTGGCCGTTTCGGGGCGATGGACGTCACTGGGGAATTGGAAGGTCTAGGGGTCACTGGGCTCATGGCTGGGATTGAGGGGGCCGAGAAGATACTGGGCCAACGTATGGAGGGGGCCGAGAAGGCGCTGGCTGAAGGTATGACTGAACGTGGTCGGATGGTGCAGGGTATGGGCATCCGAGGGGCGGGAACGATGGTCGAGGTAGGTGGTCGTCATGTGAGTCCAGACACGATCAGGAAGTTGCAGGGGAAGAAGGAGTTTCAAGATCTGGCTCGGTGGACCAACTATGAGCCGAAAACGCCGGAGGAGAAGGCTAAGAAGGAGAAGGCGATTTCTGATCTGAGCACCAAGCTCATGACCATGTCCGACAAGGACTTGTCCAAAGAAGAGCGGGAGGTCGTATCTCGCCTGACCGATCCAAAAGATCCCAAGTACAAGGAGTCTCAAGGACTACTGGCTGCGTTGGGAGGGGTGCACCAAGACAAGTCGCGTCTAGCTTTCACGGAGACGCTGACCAGGCGTCGCGAACGCATGATCGAGAGCATGGGAGATCAGAAGGAAGCTGTTCTCACGGCCTTCGATGCAGTCAAGGGAGGGGGCGGACGATCGGTTGGTCAAATCGTGCGGGAGCTGGTGGATGACACGGGAGCGCATCCAGAAGTCGTGATGAATCGGGTGAAGGAGCTCGTCCAGGCTTCCGGTCAGGCGGACCCCGAGAAGATGGCAGAGGTCGCCCAGATCATCAAGAACGTCCCCGGCGCGGAGATGCTCTCGACCGCAGTTCAGGGCGGTATGATGGCTACGGCTTTGACCAAACGCGGACGGGGCGGCCTCATTGATGATCCCAAGAGGGCCATGGGCGCCTTCCACGCCTTGACGGGTATCAAGATCTCACGAGAGACGATGAAGGCCCTGACGGGTTCGGATGCTGCAGCGGCTGACGCGGCGCGGAAGAAGATTCTGGATCCCATGTCGGACCCTGTCGCCAAACAGAACGCCGATGAGATCATGGGGGCAATCCGGGATAAGAACCCGCAGAAGCTATTGGAGCTCATGCAATCCCGGGTCGTCGCGAGATCGCTGGGTCAACTTGGAGATCCCAAGAACAACATCCTCTACGATTCCGTGAACAAGTTGCGGAACAACGCCGGCGACACAGCCGGCCAGGCTATTGGAAGTCCGAAGGGTCAGCACCTGACCCTCCTACGGATGCTTGAGCAGCTCACGATGATTAACAACAACAATAAGATCGATGTTGTTGATAATCCGAAGGAGAAGCCGCCATCATGAACTGCCGGACAGAAGTCAGCAGGCGTTACCCCCTAGCCAACGGCAAGGTGGTGACGGTCACCCTTCGTACCTCGATCACGGTCGAAGACCCGTACCTAGTGCTGGCTCGAGCCAAGGGACTCTCCCTTCGGTCTGGTGAGACGATCAATGTGACCAAGACTCCCAGGGCGATCAAAGACTACCTTATCAAGACGAACATCTCGATCTAGGAGTTGCGGTGGCCACCTTCATCGAAATCAGAACCGACAAGTTCGCGGACAACCTCGACAAGTTGTCCACCACCAAGAAGTCCGAGCTCTACGCTGGGGTGCGCCGGCCAACTCGGGGGTTTGAGATCAAGGACGATACCTACGCCATCATCAAGGTGTTGAAGGCCAATGGAGAGGCAATCCCGCTCACGGACGCTGGTGGATCGAAGTCCGGGACTTCCGGGACGAAGACCGGGGCGGGATCGAAGACGCTTACTTCTGGCAATCGTTCCTCCGCTCTTGCCAGCTCGACCAACTACTCCAACTTCTTCATCCAGCGGGTGGACGAAAGCCGGCAGGAGAAGAGTCAGATCTTGGAGACCTTCGGCGACACCTACATCTTCTTCTTTGGTGAGCGGCCACGGCTCCTGAACGTCTCCGGCCTTCTGATGAACACCCTTGATTTCAACTGGCGGACAGAGTTCTGGTACAACTACGAGAACGTCCTTCGGGGAACCAAGCTAGTCGAACAGAACGCTCGGATGTACCTCTACTTCGATGACATCGTGGTGGAGGGATACATGCTGGGGGCGAGTGCGCGGGATGACGCGGACATGCCCTACCACATCCCATTCTCCTTCCAGCTCTTTGTGACCAGCCACATGTACCTGAGCACGGTTGGGGATGATGCCTACCCAGTCACTCATGCGGTCAGCATCCCCTCCATGCCGAACCTGACCGAGGTCTACGACTCCTCCGAGTTGAGCGCCTACGCCTCGGCCGCGGCCGAGTACACCAGCACGACCGAGGCGGTACGGAACGCGGCAGAGTCTTCGGCCAATGCTCAGAACACCTCGTCAGTCGCCGAGGGGGTCTCCAAGGGGATCGCATCTGGTACGAGCATGTTCGCCGCCGCTCTCACGATGGGGTTGCAGGCTCAGAACCTCACGTTCCTGAGCCTGGTGAACACGTACTTCCAGAACCGGAAGATGCGTTTTCCCAAGGGCATCGCTGGTGCTGACTCCTACGCCAACCCACCCGAGTCAGTCGTGGTCCCGAAGCCACAGAGGACGCTGGCCCTGAGGAGTAAGATCAGGGACAACGTGGATGAGTACCTGACGGGAAACGACAAGGCCGCGAACATCGATGAGGACTACGATGCGGCGAGGGCGCTCGAGCAGGAGTTTTCAGATCCCTACGAGCTGGAGAAGCAGGCCCTCATGGACCTGGAGGAGATGGGGCTTGATCCGGTTCAGCATCCTGGAGGCAGCCCCTTTGACTCGGAGAACACGATGTCCGTAAGCCAAGGCAGCACGGACATCAGCGGGTACTAGATGACGATTGGTCACCAGCTAGGATTGCGGCTTTTCCTGGAGGGCGTCGAGTGCCCTGTCATCGGAGTCTCGATCAGCATCGCGCAGGACACGCCGGTGGCCGCGTCCATCCAGGTCGTGGCCACTGACAAGGTCTTGGAGCTCCTACCTCGGACGCTCGTGCACCTCTTCTTCTACGACTTCGTGGATGCCGCCTATCCTTTGAGTTCGACCACGACCTACTCAAGTGCCCAGGAGGAGTTCAACGCCAAGTACAAGCTCCTCTTCATGGGCGAGGTCCAAGGGATCGCTTTCCAGAAGGACACTGGATCAAGAGCGGCTGTGCTCCAGTGCGTAGACCTCTCGAACTACTGGGACACGACCTACCAGTACAACTTTGGGGGAGAGCTGCTGGGCGGCAGACAGCAGGCGGCCTTCATTGGCGCCAACACGACCATGTTCAATTCCCCGCTGGGGCATGGCGTGGGCACGTTCGCAATGTTGGCCAACAGCAAGTCTGTCAACTTCCCAGAGCTCAAGGGTCTCCTCGCCGGCGTGGTTCGATGCCTTGAGGCCATCGGGGGTTGCTACTACGGAGAGACTACGTTCAAGGGGGCCAGCCTCTTCACCTCCATCGCCGAGCTGCGGCTGAAGATCTTGCAGCAGATCGTGGCGGCAGAGAAGGACTCCAGCACAGCCAAGCTCTTCGCCCGCAAGACCTTCAACATGTGGATGAACCGGCAGATGGGGTCACTGGGCAAGCTGGTGACGTTCCGCGGTGTAGTTCAGATCATGCAGCAGTTCGTCTTCCACACCATCTTCCCTTGCCCGGTGGCCAAGTACCAGGAAGCCGAGGTTGGGATCAAGAAGACCAAGACTTGGGCCACAGATCTGGCAAAAGACCCGAGCTGCCAAGACTTCGTGAAGAAGATCAAGGAGCTTCGCGCGCTCCTCATGTCCGCGAAGAACAATCTGACCAACTACCCAGCTTCGGTGAGTGATGCTCAACAACAGCAACCGTCTTCGCTCAAGGAGACGGTCAAGGGTTTGAAGGATTTGGGGAGGTACATCACGACAGGGAAGCTCCCCAAGCAGACGACAGCCAAGACCATCTCGAGCTCAGCTACGGCCACCGCATTGCGTAATGATCTGGACAAGGCCCTCACGATCGTTCAAGGTTTGAATTCGGGTGGTGTGCCAAAAGTGGCTGGGCTCTCCTCCACCTACAAGTCCGTCTCCTCGAACTTCATCGCTGGCTCCAATGTCATCAGTCGAGGAAGAGACTCCGCCGCGCTGGGAGACATGGCCAAGCGGACTGCAACTGGAGTCTACCTCGATGGTGCTATCGCAGGCTGTGACATCATCCTGGGCACAAGGATCAAACACCAGCGTGATTACACGCTAGATAAGCTCGAGCGGGTGAACAATCAGATCTTGCGCCCGGACATCTGGTTCGTCCCTGCCCCCAGGTGTAACGTCCTCTTCCCCGAGCTGTACCAGAGCTTTCAGTGGAGCCGGAACTTCCTCCGCGAAGTCTCCCGGATGGAGCTCCAGACCACGAATGAGATCTTGGGGGACGATGCCCTCTTCAACGGTAGGTACTACGCCCCCAACGTCAAGGACATGCGGTCGGGGCTGAAGTTGAGCAACCGGCGTTTCAGTCAGTTGATCTTGAACCATGAGCTTCTGACCGGGATCATCCCGATGTACGAGAAGCTCTCGGAGGCCAACCTCTTCGCCATGAAGAGCAGCAAGGTTTCCTACAAGGGGGCGAAGGTCAGCTACGCTCAGAGGTCAGTCAACCACCAGTACTTCAAGCATCGCTTCTCCAGCCGGCAGATGTCCGCTGAGGGGCGCTTCAATCCTTGGTTCGTGCCAGGCTTCCCTGCGGTACTCATCGATCGTCCGTTGACGGCTGATGATCTCGCCCTCACCAACCAACCGGTGGAGACACAGCAGGAAGAGCTGAAGAAAAAGGGCAAGAGCATCGCTGCCAGCAGCGGTAGTGAAGTGACACGATCGGACCTCCTTCGCCTGATCGTTCCTACCCAGTACTTTGGATGCTGCACACAGATCACGCATACGCTCAACCAGCAGGGCGGCAACACCCAGTACGCTTTTGAACAGGCTCGCATCCATCGAGAGGACACCGAGTTCCTGGGTGTGGACAAGGCCGTCGTCAGTCGGAAAGTGGGGTCGCGCAGCGCGAAGAGAAAGACGGTGGGGGCCGTGTCTTCCGATTCTCTACCGAAGGTGGGCGGGCGAGGGCCGATGGGAGGGAAGATCACCTCCTCTAAGGACGTTTCCAAGTCATACGCTGGCCGGCATATCAAGCTGCTCTACGGAACGGGAAAGGTGATTGTCGGAAATCCGGTTCCTGGCACCTCGAAACGTCTGGATATGGGCACTCAGAGTACCTTCCAGCTCGCTTACGGGCCGTACACTTCTGGTCCATTGCATCAGACAACGTCCGTCTATATGGCCTACGAGGTCTTGGAGGAATACACTCGGCGGGAGAAGGCAAACGTAGATGTCCCGATCGAGTACGCCATCCAACCCCCATGGATCTGGGACGGCTGGATGAACCTCAAGATCGGGGAGACTTACCAGCAGTTCTTCGGCATCGATTCGATCACGGATATTGAAGCTATCGGGACCGCAGATCAGTTGACCTCTCTCTTGGAGGTGCAAGAGGGAATCTCTCAAGGAACCATGACTGTGGAGACTGAGAGTCTTGACGAGTATCTGGATCGAACCTCGGATGAGATCCAGGTGGAGGGGGAGCAGAAGAGCGGCTCGTTCATCGGGGCCAATACGGCACTTGCCAATACCACTGACTCGGAGCATGAAGACGATTCAGCATCCCAAGCGCAGAAGAAGATCTGGGCCGCAGCTTTGGTGACAGTGGAGAAGGAACGGACGATCGAAGCCTCAGTGGACTACCTCGTCAGGATCTACAGCTACCTCAAGCACTACGGTCTGGACGTGGGGGAGTTCATCAGAAACTACACCTGGCGGCCGGTAGCTACTATGGCTCAGATCTTGGGCTCCACCGACTTCACGGTCACGGAAGATCCAGCCGGTTCGGGGAACTACACGACGACCGGAACCGAGGGTTTCCACAGTCGAGCCTTTGGGGACGTGGCCGACCTGTTCGGGCTAGTGGATGCGAAGGTGAAGAAGGTGCTCGGTCTCAGCAAGGACAAGTCTCAGGCCACGGCCAAGAAACTGGATGTCCGGCAACGTCGGCGACAGGCTGTGTGGGCCTACGTCTCTGAGATCACAGATTACAAGGCGTTGCTTGGGTAGCCCTCTCGGAGGTAGACTCATGCCCATGGATCGTCTCACTGGGCTCTTTGACGAGCTCGAGAAAATCGCTGTTTCCGTGCGGATGTCTTCCTTCATGCAGTCCCGTGCTGGGCGGAGACCAATCCGGGCCCAGAACCTCATCGCTCGGAACGCCAACAAGACCCCGCCGGACGAAAAGACGCCGGTGACCGAGGGTGAGCTGGAGGGGGTCAAGGACTACGAAGTCGAGGGTGGGCCGGGCATGGTCGAGTCTCCGGGAGAAGGAAAAGGCTGATGTGGGACGCCTTTTGGGATGAAATCACGAAGATAGCCGCACTGGGCGGAGACCTACGGATGAAGACCCCAGGCGTCAAACTCATGAACCCCCCCACGGAGGACAGCAAGGGGTTCGCCTTCAAGCAGCTTAACAACTCGATGAAGCCCGGCAAGTTCCTGAACAAGACCGAGCCGAAGCATCTCACCGGGCTTGGGCCCTCGATCAAACAACACGCCACGCTCCCCAGGTAGCGCATGAATCCCCTGGACGAGTTCCTCACGCTGGTAGATGGTCTTCAGAAACAGGCCGCCGATGATCTGCGGTCGAAGCAGCAGAAAGAACATGAGATGTGGCAGACCTGGAAGGACGGGGGGATGCAGCCGCATCAGCTCAAGCCTTTGATCCAGTCCTTCAAGCCACTCATCAGCCACCAGGCAAACATCTGGGCTGGGAGGGTGCGAGACGTTCCTCCCGCTGCTATCCGAGCTGAGTTCACCAACCAGTGCGTGAAGGCGCTCCAGACCTACAATCCCGAGCGGGGAGCGGGGCTGGGAACACACATCAGGCATCAGCTCAAGAAGGCCCCGCGGTTCATCACGACTTATCAGAACCCCGCCAGGATTCCGGAGAATAGGGTCTATCGCATCCAGGAATTCAAGGACGCAACCCAGGTCTTGGATGAGCAATTTGGGCGGCCACCTACCCAGCTCGAGCTTGCCGACCATCTCAAGTGGAGCCCTCGGCAAGTAGATGTACTCCAGCGGGAGATTCGTCAGGCCAGGCCCTTCAGCCAGTTTGAACACGACCCGGCCTCATTCTCCCCGTCCAGGCATCAGGAAATCATCCGGCTACTCCCCTACGATCTCAACCCGGAAGAGCGGCAAGTGTTCGAGTACATCCATGGGATCGGGGGAAAGCCCAAGCTGGAACCTGGTCAGATTGCCAGGACTCTGGGGATGAGCGCACCGAAAGTTTCTCGCTTGAAGAAAGCCATCGCAGAGAAGTACGATCAGTACACGAAGTGAGCCATGGCCGACTCAACTGACGCGACAACCACAGCTCGTGATGCCCGACTGGACGCCTTGAAAGAGGCGGTTGAGGAATGGGCGGACAAGGAGATCGCGAGACTTGAGGATGAGGCTGAGTTCCTCAAGTCCATCTTGAAAGGCCGGACCGGCGCCGGCAGGCTGACCGACCAGAATGTGTCGGATGCCAGCACGCTGGTCGTAGACGAGATCGACCAGTTTTTGACTGGTTAGTGGAGGACCAGATGACCGATGAGATTCCGAAGGTCGAACCGATCGAGGAGGCCCCCAAGCCGCACATCGTCCAGCTCGATCAGGTGACGCTGATGAGGTTCGAGCTCATGTCGGTGAAGAAGAAGCTCAACATGGCTAGGCGGCAGAATCTGGAGTTGTCTCTCCTAGATCTGCGGAGGGAGGAGAGGCAGTTAGAGGCGGAGGAGGGAAAGATTTTGGAGGAGGTGTTCAAGAAGCTGGGGGTGGTAGGCGATCGTAACCTACGCCTCGTAGACCCCGCGAAAGGGCTGTGTGTGATAGAGGACGCCACGAAGTCGGGATAGGTCTTCCCAGGACTGCGTATCGTCTCTTACACTTGTGGAAATGGAATGGCCGTCACTGTCAGAAAACGAGATCCTTTTGCGGAGAAGGTGCGCGAGGGAGTTGCCCTTCTAGGGATTTATGACGGGTCGAACCAGGATTTCACAACGCCAGAGCCATTTGTGCAGGGCACGAACATGAACATCAAGGTCTACCGGAACGGTCAGCGGTTGCACTTTGGTGTTTCGAATGACTACGTGGTATCGGAGAGTGGCGGACCGGGAACAGGGTACGATACCATAGTGGTGGCCATACCGCCCAGAGATCATGAGAAGCTGATCGCGGATTACCACACCCCGTAGGAGAAAGAAATGGGACGTACTTTCATTCGTCAGGATGCACAGATCGCACCGTCCAATACATACGACGATACGATCGCCCCGACCCTCGCCGCGTACGAGACCAATCCGGCAAACGTCGAGGACAACCTCAACCATTTGCGGTCTCAGATCCAGAACTTCCTGAACCGCAACGGGGCCAGCTTCCCCTCGGGCAACTGGTACAGCGATCTGACCCAGCCGACCGCACTCGAGAACGGCACCATCCGAGGCATCGACGCGACCAACGCCGCGCTGCACGCGATCGAGAAGAAGCGTGTTCTGCGTGACGTCTTCCGTGTCGGCATCGACGTCAGTGTGACCGCCGCGCAGAACTGGGAGATTCTGGCTCTCGGTGAGCTGCCTTCTAACACCACGGCAGCCGTTGGTGCAGTCACGACCAAGGGTACGGTCGTCGCTCACCACGCGGGCACGTTCGGCACGCACTCCCTGGACGAAGTCGCTGGCCCACACGCCCTGAACCCGAAGAACCTGCTCACCATCGTGGACGCCGCCACTGGCGATCCTGTCCTCTCGGACGGTCGTCAAGTCTGGGGTCTCATCCAGTCGGAAACCGCAACCGATGGACACACGATGACGGGGACCACCCCGGTCAGGGCGCAGATCTCGTTCGTCCGGCCCAACGCCACGTTCGACGATCTCGAGGCTTGCCCGGTCGCCGACATCGCGGGCAAGACCATCAACTACGCCACACGCGAGCGTGTGTCTCTCGATGCCCTGACCGAGGCCGACTTCCTCAAGGGCGCGGTCACGGACATCGGTGGTGGCGCGGTCACCCCGACCCGACAGGTGGCCTACGACAACCAGGGCACGACGCCGGTCGATGTCACGACCAGCTCGTACCTCGACCTGGAGGGCGCGGGGCTGGTGTGGCAGATCCGAGACGACCTGGAGGCCGTGCTCTTCCAGATCATCGAGGGTTCGGCTGGCGGCACCAGCAAGGTCGCGGTCGAGGACGACGTCGATCAGTTCGATGTCGATGCGGTCGAGTCCGACTTCCTCAACGGCGTCAAGATCGACACTGGCGCGGCGGGCACCACCATCCAGATCGGTGTCACCGCCAACCAAATCGACAGTGGCGGCGCTCTCACCGTGGCCACTGGCGCCACCGGAGACCTGAAGCTCGACTCCGTGGGCGGGGAGATCCTCTTCGACGACGTGAACCGAACGGGCTCCACCTGGACGGCCACGTCGGTCAAGCTCTCCGATACCACCGCCGAGTGGGACAACTACGAGACGGAGTTCGGCGAGGTCTCGCTCATGAACGCCCTCGTGCAGGCCAGCCACAAGGCCGCGCGGGTCAAGGCGTACGCCGCCCTCACGGCCGACGTCGCGGCCGACACCAACGTCACTGGCGCTGGTGGAAGCCCCAACCTCGACGCCCAGCTCCCGGACTACTCGGGGGTCGGCACGTTCGTGGACGACGTGGACGTGTACCTCAACGGCGAGCTGCTCCGCAACGGGGCGAATGCTGCCGCCAACCACGACGTGTACCCGGGCACCACGCCCGCCAACGGCGATCTCATGTTCGAGTTCGGGCTCAAGGGCACCGGTTCCAAGCCCGACCAGCTCTGCATGATCGTCTGGGGTAGCTAGTACAACCCGCGCCCCGCAGGACCTGGTTGACGCTGGGTCCTGCGGGTAATCCTCTGAGGTAGGGCCGATGAACCTCGATAAGGCACAGCTCAAGATCGCAGTCGCGAACAACCTCGGGGCGGACATGGAAGACCGTCTCGGTGGTGAACAGAAAGCGGCGAGCGAGCTGGCAGGTGCAGCACAAGCCCTGCGGCAGGCGGCGAAGAAGGTTCCAGCAGACTTGATCGCCAAGTTGGAGGCAGACCAGGAGGGGGAGAAGGCAATCAAGGACGGTCTCGAGGCACATCTCGTGGTGCAGATCGTCAAGCAGTGGCTGACTCGGGCGGGCGACTACCTGGGGCACATGGCGGACGTGGAGCAGCAGAAGGCGGTCGCACAGGGTGGTCGCGCGGCAGGTCTTCAGGACGCCATGAAGATCGTGCAGAAGATGCGGGATGACGAGACGCAGAAGCTCCAGACCTTCATGGAGCTGGCGGCCAAGGGGGAGGAGGCAGTGCTGACGGCTCCCCGTACGGCAGGTGAGGCTGCACGGCTCGAGCATGGCAAGGCTGTAGATCGCAAGGCTGCCGAGGTCCCACCCGAACTTCCGGAAGCTCCTCCTGAGAAGCCCAAGAAGCGAGGGCGGAAGAGCCGTGCCTGATGCCGATCGATGGGACCGGCGTTCGTGGTGAGCGTGTCGATGAGATCTTTTTCATCGACAGCGCGGACGAGCCTGCCAACGAAGTAGGTACCGTCAGGTCCGTCAACGGCGAGTTCCACTTTCGGGACGCCCTCGGTCTGTTCAATCCCCGTACTGGTGGCTCAGGCATCACTGCGGAACAGCATCTTGTTCTGCGTCAGTTGATCCATTTCCTCGAGACCAATTCCCCTGGAGATGGCTTTGGTGCGGGACCTCTCTACTGCGAGACCAACTACACGGGGACCGTCTTTCCTACGGATGAAACCTGGTACGAGACCTCTGCCAAGCTCAAAAAGATCTGCCGGTGGGAGGGGACGTACAACGCCAACAAGACCTTCGCCACCGAGAAGTGGATCGTGTATCAGGTCGATGGAGTGAGTCCGGCTGCTGACGCTACGGACACTATCAGTTACACTGGGGTCATCGAAACCAGTCGAAGCAGAGCGATCGTGGTGTACTGATGGCTAAGAGCCCAGTTGTCATCCTGTACGATGCCAGTGGGAACCCAGTTTCTGTCGTCTCCGACAGTGGTGTCTATCGCCTCTCCATGCTCGGCAAGTTGCTGAGTGCGAGCGGAACACAGATCAATCCGGCGACTGAGGATGGGAACTTGGCTTCCATCAAGGCCAAGACAGACAACATCCCCAGTGATCCAGCAAAGGAGAGTGGGAAGCTCACTTCGCTGGAGACCATCCTGACCGCTATCAGGGACACGGCTGGTATCAAGAAGATCACGGACTCCCTCCCGGAGGGAGACAACGGTATCGGCCGAGTGAAAGTCTGGGATGGAACTTCTGTCGCGGATGTTCTGAGCTACGCTGCCATACGTCGATTGCGTGTAGAGGCCCAAGAGTTTGAACTAGCCACTTTCATAGCAACCGCGCAAGGCGTTGTGCTCGGCAACGGCAAGTCATTGCTGTCACTCGTCAACGCATCTGGCAGCACTGTGGTGGCCAGAGTGAGGGAAATCTGGCTGTCTAACGCCAGCACGACGGCGATCACCGGGGTCGTGGCCTTGTTTGAAGGTCGGCGGATCACAGGTCACTCCGGCGGTTCAGGGGTGACCCCACTTCCACATGACACTGCTGACTCCTTGAGCGGAAGTCTGAGTGCTCTGACTGGAGCGACAGTTGCCGGTGAAGCGGCATCGGGGTTGTTTGCGCGGCGAGTTTCTTCAGACGATTGGGGGCCGGGTACGTTGGACGTTGAAGGTATGGCGCAGGGATTGTTCACGATGGGTCCAGTGTGGCGTGTGGCACCTCCGCTGAAACCTATTGTGCTACGTGCAAACGAAGGACTCAGCTTCAAGTGTGCCACCAATACGACCGCTGGGTCATTTGATGTGACCTTTGTCTTCACACAGGAAACACCATGAAATGGTTCTCTTGGAGGAAGCGCATGCACGTCGAGGAACTTCTCAAGTCCGACAAGGACTCAGAGGGCAAACCGATCAATGTCGAGGATGCACAGGATCTGACGGTTCAAGTTGCGTCGAGCGACAACGCCAAGCCATTTTCTGGAACAGTGCTCATCGAGGGAACGCAGGACGATCCCGAGAAGCCTCTTCGGTGGTCAACAGTGGCCACGGTCAACAAAGCTGATCTGGTTCGTCTGTCGGGCTATTCCCTTCGGGCGATCAGAGCTGTGACGACTCTGATGGCAGCCGGAGAAGTGAATGTCACGGCTGCTTGGAGATAAAGCGTGAGTGTCCCAAAGACAGATGAGGGTGTGCCTCTCACCGCCCTCGACTCGCCCCGAGAGTACGATAAGAAGCCGGTAATGGTGAACAGCCCGGCTACCGAGGGCACGTTCACCTGGCTGTCCGCTCGGGGAGATAACCTGAACCCCACGCCTCCCAGTTCTGGTCGTGGAGAGGGCACGCAGTTCTTCCTCTCCTTCACGGAGCCCGACACCAAGGAGTGCGAAGCCCAATTCTGCGAACCGATCGAGTTGCATGACGGCCACATCTCCTGGAGACCTGCTGGAGACTGGGGATTTGAGGACTCGTGGAGCATCTCCGTTCGAATGCCTGCCACGGTTGCGACCGAGAACCTGACCAACACGGGCAACTGCAACCTCGTGCCCACCGGCTTGGGCTTCAATATCATCGTCCCGGCAGCGGGAGATGGGGCCTACGACGTCGATCTAGCACAGGCCGTCCCTATCCCAGATGGGTACAGCACCAAGTCGGGTGAGGGCGCTGGGTACTGGGATGTGGACGAGCATTGGACTGAGGCCATCACACCGAACGGTGCGGACAAGGGTGCTTGGAATTTGTACGATCTCGCCATCGAGATGTTCTTTTGCAAGAACATGGACTGTGGCTCGCCCCTCGGCGTCTGGGATCTCGACGCCTACAAGGCCGAGTGGATCAGCAAAAAGTGGAAGCTCTGCTTCAAGGTCACACGAGTCACGGCCGGGGCGGGTAAGATCGGCGGTTACCTTATGATCTTCAGACCAGGAGCGATGTGATGCGCCAACCGGAATTCAAGCTGCTCTTCTCCAAGGGGCGTGGGTTTGGATCTTGGTTCGTGGCCTGGTGGACAAAGTCGAAGTACCTCTCCCACACTGTAGGAAACTTCAAGATCTACAAAGCCGACGTGATCATGGAGTCTAGTGAGGGGGGTGTGGATTTTGCTCCTGCCAAGTACTTCATCAAGAACAACACGGTGCAGGCCATCGTTCGGCCTGTGACGGGTCCCCTGATCACAGAAGAAGGTCTGAGCAAGCATCTCTCCTGGCTGATCGAGAAATACGGGAACGAGGCTTATGACTGGATGGCCGCCGGTTCTGTGGGGATCATGACCAGGATGAAGTGGCTCTGGAAGCTCATCGGGAAGTGGCTCACCACGAAGTGGAACAAGAAGGCCGTCCACTGCACAGAACTGTGGGTGGACCTCCTACGTCATGCGGGCTACAAGGCCGTTGAGGGGCTGCAGTCTGAGTTGAGCAGCCCCCTCACCCTGCTACGAAGGCTCTCGCAGTCCTCCGAGTTCTTGGTTGAACAGATCAATCCGGACGTGCAGAAGGAAGTAGGACGTTCCGATGACTGACAAGCCCGTGAAGCGCAAGAAACTACAGACCTCAGACCTCTTCCAGAACGTGATGTCCAAGCTCGAGCGGATTGACGAACGGCTGGAGTCTATTGAGACACAGCAAACGCTGACCTTGGCAGCTTGGCAGCGGCAGGGGCGGCTCATCGAAGAGGTCAATACCCGATGCCTGGAGAAGCTGGGCCTGGGGTGCCCCCTAGAGGATAATGGGGATGAGGAGAGCGTGGATGGGGATGGCTCCAATCATGCAGGCTTGAAATCAGAGGAGTGAGTGATGGCCCCCGAAGACAGAAACACCACCCAGATCTTGATCCAGATAGCTGGGGATATCGGCAGGACGCGCGAGGCCACCGAGACGCTCAAAGATCAACAGTCTGTCATCACAGATGACATCAAGGATATCAAGGCGCAGCTTTCCCATACGGTGAAGACGCCTACCTGTGACGAACGTCATCGTCAGGTCTCTCGTAGCATGGAGATTGTCAAGGGAGAGATCATCCAGGAGATCAAGAGAAGCGGCAGTAGTCTCGGTCACCAGGCAATCACGACAGAGATGATGCGTTCTGCTTCGGCCCCTACTGTACAGGAGATGGAGACTGCCCTGGAGGAGAAGGCGGAGGCAAGGAAAGAGAAGAGACGCAAAGTTTTGATCGCTTGGTTGGCTATCATCTCTACAGTCTCTGGACTGTTCGTGGGCGGGGCAATCGGGGTCTACAAGTTCGCGGTGTTCGCCAACAAACTGGAGGCTATGGTCACCACGAGCAATCAGGAAGTTCGGTCAGAGATCAAGAACAGCAAGTTACGGAAGGTCGTGTACGTGAAAGACCCAACTCCGCCTGATGTGGATGAGCCCACACCGCCTCCTCTTCCCCCGAAGCCTGAGCCGGCACCGAAAAAGATGCCGGCGAAGAAGAGCAAGTAGGGTAGGATTGCTGCATGTCGGTCCCAGCCACAGTTGGGACAGCAGTCCCGATCGTAATGATCTTGGAGGATGGGAATACTGCTCAGTATCCCCAGGCCGAGATTTATGCTGCTGCTGGGATTACCCCGCTTGAGACTCTTAGCCTGGCTCACACAGCACGGGGACGTTACGAAGCCTCCTACACGCCGGCGGCGGTGGGGGTGTTCTCGGCTGTCTTCATCGTCTACTCGGATTCCGGACACTCGATCGAGAACATCACCTACACCCGCGAGATTGAGCAGATCTTCGTATCCCAAGCCGGGCTGGACGATCTGGCAGCCAAGCTCATCCGCATCCTCGGCCTGGTGCACGAGAACGCCTTCATTGACGACACTACCCACGACCCATTCGGTCAGCTCCTCACCGCGCGAGTCCGCATTTTCGACTCCAAGGCCAACGTAGAGGCAGCCACGGATGGCGGAAGCGAGACTACAGGGTTGATCGCGACGTACCAGATCGAGACAACGTACGAGAACGAATGTAGAATGGGGACGTACCGGGTGAAGAGAGTTGTATGAGCGTTGCATTGGCCACCAGGGGTATGATCAAATCCTGCTGCCAGCGGGACCAGGTCATCAGCTATGACCATCCCCAGACGCAGGCGGCCCTGGAAGTTCGACCTCGGATTCGAAGTGCCACCACTCCTGCCGCACCGACCCTGACCCCGCCGCTGACCCGGGCGATTCTGGAGCTGAAGCCCAGGACAGAAGACGCGGTCGCTCCTGCTCCTCCTTCCCCAGATCCTCGGCCTGAGTCCATCACGGCTCAGGAGCTCCGTCCGATCACCAAGAAGGTGGAGAAGAGCTAATGGCCATCATCAAGATCAAGATCTTCGTCCCCGAGATCTCCAATGTCATGTCGCTGTTCGACAAGATCCAGGTTCAGCGATCGGAGTCAGGGACGCCTTACACCGATGCCAAGTTCATTACAGATGACGCGGCTGCAGCTCCCTACCTGGTCGCCACAGCGGAGGGACCATTCGCGGCTCTCCAGGGGAAGAGTCTGAAGCTCAAGGTGAACGGCGGCTCAGAGCAGACTGTCACCTTCCTCTCGGCCAACCCTATCAGCCTGACCAACGTAATCGGGGAGTTCGACGCGGCCATCACTGGCGCCACGATGTCGAACGACGGCACCGGCAAGCCTAAGATCACTGGCACGACGCTCGGAACAGGTGGCACGCTGGAGATCACTGGGGGTACGGGGATTACCATCCTTGGCTTCACAGTGGGGGACAAGGACAATGGGGAGGACGCCAACATCACTCTTCTGGCTGGGGTGGATGAGTACGAGTACGACGATAAGAGCGGTGAAGCTTCGTACTGGTATCGTGAGCGGTATTACAACTCCATCTCTGGGACTTTCAGCTCCTACTCCGACTGGACCCAAGGCACGACTGGCGCAGCCATCCCGTCCTCTGATCTGATCGTGGGGAAGATCAAGTTGGCGGACATCGATGGTACGGCATTGGTTGGGTCGAAGATCGCGATCGTCAATATCTTCAGCCCCTACTCGAAGGATGGCTACTTCTTCGCCGGCCGGGCGAAGGAGATCGAGACGGATGGAGTAGGTCAGGCAGAGGTGACGTTGGTGAAGGGCTCTACGGTGGACGTGGTTCTGGCGGGCACCTCGGTCATCAGGCGTATCCTCGTCCCCAGCACGGGGACTGAGTTCGACCTCATGGATGAAGACCTCGTCCAAGACGATCCTTTCCAAATCCAAGTTCCTGACCTACCATCAGCTCCCAGAAGTTCGTAGGAGGTTCTCATGCCGGGTAGTCAGTCCGTTGGACCCGCCGGGAAGTGGGTACACGATCGCGCTCATGGAATCATGAAGGACAATCCGGGGATGCCCAAAGATGTCGCGTATCCAATCGCGGTTCAGCAGGGGCACAAGGTCGGCAAGACTCCCAAGGACTTCCGCACGGCTCAGGGCGTCCGCGAGGCGAAGCAGAAGTATGATGAGCCCAAGAGTGAGTACCAGAAGTCGGCGGGTATCCTTCGTCCAAAACAGCCTCGTGCTAGAGAAATAGTCGAGGGTCGGGGTCCAGCAAAAAGAGCAGAGCGGAATGCGCTTCGTGACAAATTGAGGGAGGGATGCCCCTCAATCAAGACTGCCATGTGGGCCGCTTTCTTCGATGAGCTGGAGAAGATCGGCGAGGCTCAGCCGGGCTCTCTTCTCGGGCAACGGGGGGCCTTGAGCGCGACCAGCACGAAGGCGAAGGCGTCCGTAGATCAACTCTCGAGTGGGGGCGGCGTGGGTAGTGGAGGCGCAGCTACCGGAGCTGCGGCAGTCCCCGCAACTCCTCCCCCCTCACCTCCCTCTCCAACTCCTGCTTCCTCCGGGATGGTTGGGGGGTTGAGTGGTGGAGACATGCCGGGAACTCTGGGCGCTGGAGACATGCCCGCTGCCAATCCCGCTGACGCTGGGGGATCGAAGATGCCGGGGGGAGCTCCGGGGGCTATGCCCAGTGGTCTGGATGCGAACGAGATGCCGGGGGCCAGTGCTCCCTCTGCTCCACCTCCGCCATCTCCTGGCTCTCTACTGAGTCCCCAGCGGCAGAAGGTGCCGGGAACGGGCAAGCTCACATCAGCCGAGTCGGCTGAAGTGGCGCCGCCTTCGGCAACCGAGTTTGGAGGAGGTGGCCTGTGATCTCCCTGGTTGGATTCTTCGATGAGCTGGAGAAGATCGGTGTCGTGAAAGAGGGGCAGGGTGGGATCGTAGGTCGGATGTTGACGAATGCCATGCTCAAGAATGTCTCCCAGAATCCCGTCAAGTACGTCGCGGCGATGAATCGCCATGACAAGGGACTGGAGCGGCACCGGCGGATGATGGAAGCGGTGGAAGAGGGTACGCCGGCTGGATGGGTTCCTCTTGGAATGCACGCGGGGTAGCCTAATGGAATCGACTTGGATTGATGGGTTTTTCGATGAGTTGGAAAAGATCGGTTTCGATACGCCGGGGCATACGGCATTGATGGAGCCCACGATGCAATCGATGGGCGCAAACCCTGAGCTAAGTCGGCTAGCATTGCGTGGAAACCTTTCTACGGATACTGGAATCCGGCATCCGTGGATTCCAGTTAATGCTCCGTTGCATGCTATGCCTGCTCAAGGCAAGCGGGAGATTGGGAAGCGAATCCTTCAGGAACAGCAGCGTGGAGTAGAGGATGTGGCACACGCCATTGCCAATCCTGGGGCTTTGTCCGGGGCTCGCATGACTCGGGGAATGATGGGCCTGGGCCAGACTCAGCATGGGTTGATGGACCTTGGAGCTCATTTTGAGCGACCATTGGAAGCCGGCATGACAGGGGAGGCTGCTGGTACTTTGCAAGGTAGGGCGGCAGGACGGTTACGGAAAGTTTTACAAAAGGTCCCCGGGGCGGAGGCACTGGGTCCTGTCGTATCAGGAATGGAGCATCAGACGGCTGGACTCAAGGGGGGTAGAGGACTTGCTCCGGGCTCTCACCTAGACACGTTCGTATCGGGAGGGACCGCCAGTGATGTTCGTTCCGCTAGTCGAGCTGCCGGCTTTGGACGTGCGGCCAAACGGAAGGTCTTGAAGGTGCTGCAGACGACACATGGCATGTCCCCCGAAGCCGCTGAGGCTGCGTACCTGCATCACATGTCTAGCAAGGCTCCAGGGAGAGTCTCTCAGCTTCTTGGGAAAGCGAGTCGGGATGTCGGGCATATTACTGAACGAACGACTGCGCCGGTACGGGCTGCGGCAACTGTGGGTAAGAAGGCGGTCGGTACGCTAGGTAAAGTAGCGCCCGCGCTCAAAGCGCGGGCGCTACGCCTGCTCAGTCGCCGATCTTGAGCAGGCGAAAGGCGGCATCCAATGCCAAACCGATGATCGTGCAACAGCAGTAGTAGAGTTTCTCGATCATGTTTTTCTCCTCAACAGGCTTATCCCAGAATATAGCCTGTTTTTGTATCTGAAGAGGGATCGATCGTGCTTCTTAGGAAACTGGCTTCTGAGGTCCTCAAAATGGCGCAGGAGCACCGCCTCCAGGGACAGACAGAGGTCCAGGGGATTCCAATAGCCATTGAGAACAGGGTGGGAGATGTTCGCACTGGCGTAGATCGGGATGGTCACAGGTGGCGGACTCGCATGTCTCGCCCCTACGGCTACATCAAGGGCACCAAGGGGAAGGACGGGGAGGAGATCGATGCCTTCGTGGGGCCAGTCAAAGATGCCCCGAAGGCGTACGTGGTCCACCAGCACAAGCCAGACGGAACTGGGCATGACGAAGACAAGGTCATGCTCGGCTTTCGATCAAAGGAAGAGGCCAAGAAGACCTACCTTCAGCACTACGACGACCCCAAGTTCCTCGGCCCCATCTCCACCCTTCCAGTGGAGGCGCTGAAGGAGAAGTTGGACCAGAGGGCCGGGGTGACCATCAGGAAGCTGGCTGCACTCGTACTCCCCCGTTCTACGACCTACGCTGGCCAGGAAGGCACGTCCCCTGCCTCCACAGGCCCTCAGGAGGGTCGAGGTTCTGCGGGCATCCTGGGGCACGTAGGAGCCTCAGAGGATGGTGGGAGCACCGCCGCCCGTGTAGGTGTGGGTAGGCGTATCAAGCCTATGGATGAGGGCGCGATGCACAAGATCGCGGAGGCGGTGGACTGGTTGGTGAAGTTCGCAGAGGCCGTGCAGCCCAAAGGGATCAAGTTCGTCTACATCAATACAGGTGGAGGTCACAAGGCTCAAGCGAACGCCATGGCTGAGGCAGCCCGGAAGATGGGCATCCCGGCAGAGACGGTGGACTGGGGGGATCATTTTGCCAAAGGGCCGCATCTGAAGCAATACGAGAGGACATACGGGGAAATGTTGCATGGGAGGGCCAACCAGTTAGATCTGGCAATCCCCATGCTCAAGTTCACGTTTGGGGGAACTGATCACGAGAAGCTAAGGAGTTGGGTGAAGGAGAATAAGGACCAGGCCATTGTTGTGGCGATGGAGCATCTCCGAAAAGAGTTCAAAGGGATCGATCACCCGATTCATACGCTTCATTCCGACCCCGTTAAATGGCCCTTCGCTCAAGGTGGGGGTAACGAGCCCAACCGTATCGATGTGGGCCTCCGTTCTGTGTTGGATGAGATCAAGGCGAAGAATCGAGTGGCGATCTCCAACGTCCCAGTAAGCCAGGGCGTTCTCCGGCCCAAAGGGAAATCGGGTTTAATTACGCCGAAGAAGTTCAACGTCACTGTCAGTGGGGGATCGTTGGGTGCCGAGGTCGTTCCTTTGGTAAAGCAGGTTCTACTCTCCAAGCTGCCCGAAAATGTCGTAGTTCATGCGGTAGCCGGCAGAGATCCAGTGGCATTACGCGAGCTACAATCCTTGGCGAAAATCGATCCCCGCCTCCAGCCTCACGGTTTTGCTCCCCTCGCCCACATGATGCACGAGGCGGATTTGAATGTTATTCGAACGCACGGCACCACCTTCGCCGAGAGCGTGGCGGCAGGAAAACCCGCGGTCTACTACGGCCCAGACATCAAGTTTGGGTTGTTGGAGGACGGCCAGGGAGACTTGACCAAGCGTACTGCCATTTATGCCGGTCAACATGTCGGCCACCCAGTGGCCATCGGGCTGGAGAATGTGCCGGAGGCAGTGAATAAGGTAGTCGAGGACCATGATCGTTACCGTCGGCTAGCGATTAAAGCCAAGAGACGCATGGGTGACCCCGCCTCGGAGGCTGTTCGGCAGATCATGCGGCCTCGTCCTGACTATGTGGTGAAGACCGCCGCGTTCAGAATGCTTGCACGGCACGTACTGGGAGGTAAGTAGATGGCAGTCGAAACCGTCAAGGTCTACGTCAAAGATCAAGATGATGAGCCGATTGTAAGCGTCCTAGTTCGCGTCTTCGATGAGGACGGTGCGGCCTTCATCAGCCAGAATTACACCACGCTGGTCAGCGGTCGGGCGGTAGCGGATTTCACTCTGGACGGAGACGATCCCCCCATCAGCTACACCATCCGGCTCTCCAAGACCGGAGTGGCTTTCGATGGGGCGCTGGGAGACGACAGCAAGAGTCCACAGCTCATCACCGTCTACAGTCCTCCCGCCGCAGCCCCGAACGGGAACAACTACTTCGAGGTCGTGGGCCAGACCTTCACTCTCCCAGTCGCCACAGATCCGCGTCTCTGCCGTGTCAGCGGGTTTTTCAAAGACCCAGCCGGACGACCACTGCCGGGCCTCGACATCACGTTCATCAACCAGTTTGATCCGACGATCGTAGACGGCTATGGAATCATGAGTTCCAAGGTCGATGTCCGGTCGGATGAGGATGGGTACGTGGAGCTCGATCTCTACCGCAACGGCGAGTACCGCGCGCTGGTGGAGAGTGTGGAGGCCCCCACGTCATGCGACACGCAGTCCATCATCTTCGAGCGTGTCCTCATGGTCCCAGATCGATCCTCGGTCAACATCAATGATCTCCTCTTCCCGGTAGTGGATGCCATCGTCTGGGATCCCGATCCCATCTCCGTTGCAGAGGGCGAGACTCTGGATATCTTCACCACGGTCACAGCCACGGACTTCCGAGAGCTGGTCGGAACAGCCAACGAGGACATCATTTACTCCACCGAGGACGAGACCATAGCCACAGTCACGGCATTGCCAGACAAGTTGGTGGTGCTGGGGGTGACGGCTGGAACGACCAATCTTGTAGCCACACGGAAAGATCAGTCGATCGTCGTTATCCCATCGACTGAAATCGATGGATCGCCGATACTGATAACCGTGACATGAGATGGCGGTCCTGTTTATTCGTCCCATCTGGCCCGAAGGTCACGGCGAGAGGCTCCTCTTAGGCGCCATTCTCCGTCGATCTGCCTACGACATTGCCCTCTACAAAGGCTCCTCGCGGCTGAAGGAACGGCGGTTGTGGAAGAGCGCCTACGACTGGTTGATGAACGATGAAGAGACCCACTTCACGTCGTTCGTCAGCATCTGTACTATCTTGGACTGGGATCCTCGAGTCATCCGAGAGATGACGCACAGGCTAAGACGCGAAGATGTGAAGAAGTTCGACATGGTGAGCTGATGGCCGGGTACAAAGACTCAGAAATCGAAAGCGTCGTTTCCGGATTCGTGAAGAGCTCGCTCACGATCACCCAGAGCGCACTCGGACCCACTGATGCGGAGAGCAAGTTCAGCGAGGTCATCTCGCTGTTCTCCACCACCTTGGCCTACGATCCAAACGCGATCTTCTACCTCATCTATCTGGTCTCCAACAAGCTGAACGTCGATGTGCTGGCGGCGATCGAATACCTGGAGGACATTCTGGACGCCATCGATGAGATGGCCAAGACAACGAAGGACGTCACCAAGACCACGCCGCTCGGGGATGCAGCCACATCCCTACTGACAGTCGATCAGATTCTGACGAATCAAGGTGCTGTCAGCAACCCGGCCTACACCCGCTACCAGACGTCGGTGACGAAGTTCATCCAGGAGTCCCTGAAGGTCAACGTCAAGAAGGGCAGTCAGATCGTTCGCTCTCCCCAACTGGCCCGGACAGAAGCCAAGGTAGATCTGAGCAGTCTGGCGACCGCCTACACGGACATCCTCGACAACCTCACCCAGCTCCAGTCCACCCTGGACGAATTCAACTCCCTCAACCTGCCGGTGGTGGCCCTTCAAAGCTCGGTGACAAAGGTACGAAGCGATCTCCAAGATCTCCAGGAGTACTTCGAGTCCTCCTCCTACACCAAGGACGATCGTATTGCCAAATGCCGAGAGGCGTATCTTCGACTCGCGGCCGGCAAATCGATCCTTGACAACTACGTCACCGTCAATGATCCCAGCGATCCCCGGCTTTCGAGCTCGAGCACAGTCGTGGGTCGGGTCGCTGTCCCGGTGGGGGATAAGGGTGGGCTGGTATCAGCGGCCGTGACAGGAACGAAGTCCGCCCCTTGGGCCATCGTGACGGGATCGAATGATGAGCTGAAGATCGCGGAAGATGGAAATGCCTCCACGACTTACACCATCACCGCGCCCTCGCAACCCAGCCTCCAATCCGTGGTCCCCGAGACCTACGACATTACCGCTAGCTACAATGATCTGCTGGAGATTGATGAGGAGTCGGTTCTCGTGACCCTGACGGCGGGGACGGGCCGAACTGCGGCCAACATCGTCTCGGACATCAACACTTGGGCTACGGCCAACTACCCAGGTGTGTACGCTGCCTCCGTAGTTTCATCGGGCGGGTACAACTACATCAAGATCACGAAGACGCAGGCTGGCGTTCAGCGGTTGATTCTGACCGCCGAGAATTCCACCTACCGCAGCCGCGTCATCAAGGCGTACACGACTTTGGGCTTCTACGAGGGGGAGCAGGACGACAACGCCGGCGTTAGTGCCAGTGAGCTAGCGGCAGAGATCAACGCGGTCGGGAAGGTCGAGGCCTCGGTGGTGTCCACGGCGTTCGAGGAAGGAACGACTGGGATCGCCGTCAGTTCGGTCGTTTTCGACCTGCCCGTGAACACTCTCGCGTCCCTCTCCCACACGGACGACCAGCTTCTGATTCGGTCGGGGAAGAATGTCGGATACCACCGGATCGTATCCGTGGTCCGAACCACGATTGATCGTGTGACCGTTAGCTCGGCAACACCCTTCGTGGAACTCGTCAGCAATGTGGGCTGGATCATTGTCCGAGACCTCTTGAAGATCGAGTCGGAGAGCACAGGCTTAGATTCCCAGCTTGTCATCGGCTCCTGTTCCTCGCTCACCACTCTGGGTCTTACGGCTGGTACTACCCAAGCCACCACGACTGGTTTCCGCGCAGCTTCTTCTGGTACAGACCTGGATTTCAGCAAGTCTAACGTGGTCGTAGGTGATGTCCTCTACGCCACCGATCTTAGCGGAGAGAACAAGTACACGATCCTGGAACTGGCGGACAGCAACAAGCAGCTTGAGATTGATCCCCCGTTCGATACTGATCTCACCTTCTCGGCTTTTCGCATCTTGAGCAAGGCTGCTGTGGACTACGAGGACTTTGCCCAGGAGTTGGAAGACTGGGTGACGTGGAAAGACTCCACGAAGTTCAAGTCCGACACGCTCGAGCTCGACCGGGTGATGAATGCGTTGCTGGTGAACAAGCAACCTTCAGCGTCTCAGATCGCGGACGCGAAGTCGGTGGCGGAAGACCTGTACGATCTGCTGACCTCCATCACCCCCGGCTTGACCGAGATACTGGTAGCTTTCGTGGTGAAGTCAGTGAGTCGCTTCGATGCCATCCTGAAAATGTTGAAGGAACGCGGCATGGACCGCGCCTATGATCTACTGATGCGGGGCAAGCTCGTCGATTTCTTCTCGATGGACAAAGATGATGCAGCCACCAGCTCTTTCATGCTGAAATCAGTAAGATCTGTGGTTCAGAAAGATCTGCCGGTCTCGAAGTTGGATGACGATGCATACGACTCGACATCAACTGCGACTTCTACTACGGGGACCGATGCGGGTTTCGACTACAGCGACCAGGACACGGATGAGAATGTGAGGATTCTGGGAGACGTGCCCGACTTCGACAAGTCCGGGGATGAGGCTTCCACCTCCAGGACGAGATACTGATGGCTGATTCCGCTTCCAAGAAGGAAACCCGGCTCAAGCTTCAGATGCGGGAGATCTTGAGCAACGCCTACGCCTTTGTGCGGGGGCGCCAGTACACCGAGACGATTGCCAACATCACCTACGAGGAGCTCCTAGACAAGGCCATCGACCGAATCGAGGGGACGACTGGCCAGAGCTACGTGCGCTCGACTCTCTTGGACCGTGTCGAGAAGATCAAGTCTGAGGTCAGCAATGCCATCGACACAGTCAAAAAGCAACCGGCCAGCTACTGGACACTCTCCACGGAGTCGAACGCTTCGTCTTCCTCGAGTTCTACCGCAACGGCGGAGGACTCGATGAACACGGAGGAGTAGAGTGGATCTCCAATTCATCCAGTTCAGCGACGCTTTGTCGATCCGTGGTGCCCAAGAGATTCCTGGGATGACCCCGCGGTCTCTGCAAATCACAGGGCCCGACTTCCGCCATGCTATCGAAGTCTTGATCAACGAAGTCAATTCCCCCAGCTTCGCCATCGCGAACAGGAATACCATCCTGGCCGAGGTGCCGATTTCTGAGAAGAAGAACACGATCCGTAGCCTCTCAGTCCTCAGTGCCGACTTCACTGCCACCATTCGGAGTCGAGTCCGCTTCAGGATCGGCAAGGACCCGAAGAAGGTGGGTGGTCTGAAGGCGATGATGCAGACGTTCCTGAAGCTCCTCTTCACCACTGCTGGAACCGATGCCTGGGCGCAGAGGCTAGGTGGGAGTGGGCTGAAGAACCTGGGCAAGAACTTCGGGCTGGGCGAGACCCAGACGATCGTGTCGGACTTCGCCATCTCGGTGCGCCGGGCGGAGACCCAGATGAAGGCGTTGCAGAGTCAGCAGACGCGTATCCCCGATGACGAGCGCCTGTTGTCGGCCACCCTTCTCAACTCCAAGTTCGACGTGAACCTCACGGCCCTCCTCGCACGGGTTGAACTCATCTCTCAGTCCGGGGTGCGGGCCATCGCAAATCTGGAGCTGTGATATGGCCACTCAGACACTGAAGGACTTCGTGGAGGAGCGCCTGCTGGCTTTCGATCCCACGATCGACATCTCAGAAGGTTCCCCCGCTCAGTATCAGGTCGTGGACCCCATCGTCCGCCGCTTCACCCCCGACCCGTTTGAGATGACGGTCGAGAAGTTCATCGCGGCGCGACTGGCCCAGGAGTTCACGGACGTGAACTTCCGGGAGGGCTCGGCGGTCTACGACTTCCTCTCCAAGGGGGCCAGTGTCCTTCTCGACCCGATCAGCCGCGAGGTTCAGCTCATCAAGCAGGGCCAGTCCTTTGCTTACCCAGAACTCCTGGCGGAGTCGGAAGCTGACGCTTTGGCGGCCAACCTTTTCGTCACTCGGGCTACCGGTGGGTTGTCTACCGGGACTGTGAGGCTCTACTTCAACGCCCCGATGGCGTTGAACATCAGCGTGGGCAACGTCTGCTACACAGCGGATGGCCTTCGGTTCCTACCCACCACGCTTCAGAGCATCACCGCCGAGGCGATGATCTTCAACCAGAGCGGCGGCCTCTACTACTTCGACATCCAAGTGACCGCAGAGAAGGCCGGGACGGACTACAACGTCGATAAGGGGGACATCGTAGGGATCACCAACCTCAACGCAGCCGTCCTGGTGGAGAACACAGAGGACTTCGAAAACGGGCTGGACGCGGAAACCACCCAGGAGCTGGTTGACAAGGCCGAGACCTCCATCACGGAACGGTCTTTGGTGGTTGCCCGTGGCGTCTCTGCACGGCTGTACGATCAGTTCGAAGACCTCGTGAGCCTCCAGGTTGTGGGGATGCTGGAAGAGGAGATGATGCGGGACATCATCACCGGAGGAGATCTTGGCCCCGACCTCCTCCAGGGCGTGGACGGGTACACGGAGGATGATGAAGATGGGGACGCTCTGACTTACAGTTTCAAGACCCGTTACGGCGATTTCCTCTCCGTCTTCGGAAGTCTGGGGGATGTGGAGGCGGAGTACTACCTTCGTGTCAACTCCGTTCTGTACGGCACCGATGCCCAGGTCCCAATCACAAACCTCGACCACCTCATTCTTCCCGTGACTTTTACAACTGATGACGTGGGTGGCATGGTCGTGATCCTTCAAGCCTCAGACCCTGCCAATCTGGGCACTGCCAAGATCTTGGCGAAGGTGGGTGCTAACGAGATCCAGATCGACCGTACAGGGGCGGCAGAATCCGGGATGGTTTGGATGCTTTTGCGGCCGCCGAAGCAGGTGGGGGTCGTGTCTGTCCTCAGTTCACAGGAGCTTCGGCTGGACGAGGCCCTGGAGGTGGACCAGGAGGCTCTGGTGTGGTCCATCCATCGCCGTCTCCTGACGATCTCTGACATCCCCGGCGGTGTCATGTTCTCCGCGGAGGCCGACACCCTAGAGATCGAACCGGACGAGGTCCATATCGGAGGTGCGTCGGACTTCTACGTCCGTGGGACTTCGGTCTCCGAGAAGACGTTGGTGCTCTCCTCCATCTCCGATTCTGAACCTCTGGTGAGCGGCCTCGATCTCATCGGCGATACTACCTACGATGAGTTTGTTTACTCGCCTACGGCCGATTTCGTGACTGAAGGGGTGCGGCCGGGCCACTCCCTGGTCATCGAGACCGGGGTGAACGCGGGGACGAAGACGGTTCTCCGCGTAGGTGTGCAGCCATCGGGAGCTCCCGGCTCTGCGGAGAACTACCTTCAGATCGACGACCCCATCACCTCCAACGACTCGTCCATGCGCTACAAGGTCGTGGACGAGATCGACATAGACCTACGAAACCCCCGGACGATTCGTGGGGTTGGGGATGACCTGGAAACCATCCAGCTTGGGACCGTCGTTACGACCGCCTCCGCTGTGGATTTCTCCGCCCTGGGTGCTGCGGAAGGAGACACACTGGAGATCTTGAGCGGGGCGGACAAGGGGAAGTACACCGTCAACGCGATCTCCGGCACGGGGAACAGGAACCTTCAGCTCGCGGCCCAGATGAGCGCGACTGCGGACAACCTCAGCTACGAACTCTATGAAGCGCAGGAAGGCATTTCCTTCCCCCTCGTTCGCATCACGGGCCTAGAGATCTTGGACAGCTCGTCCCAGCCAACTGGCTACGTCGTTCCCTACGCCTGTCCGGTGGATGCGCGCAGCTCCTCCTTCTCCAACGCAGGGATCGGAACGAAGGTCAGCACCAGTGACGCAACCACGGGGATCGTCGCGGCGGTCGATCTCGATTCCCTTAGTTATCCACTGGCTTCCACGATCTTGACCATCTCAGTCAACGGGACTCCGGTGGCCGTTGATCTCACGAGCGCAGCCAGCAGGCATATCGTCCTCGCCCGGATCAATAGCGCCATCTTCAACATCGCCTCCTACATCACTGTGGATGGGAAGGACTACCTCACTCTGCGATCAGGAGATCGATGGCTTTCGGTTTCGGCCAATGCTCAGAACGCGAACATTGGGTTCGATGTGACGGGCGAGGATAACCGTCAGATTAGGAGTGCGAGCAACATCACGGATTGGACTGCCGCCAACTACGACCTGCGGGTGAAGAAAGATGCTGTTTTCGTCAGCACGGGAGACAACATCGGCTTCCTCTACCTCATCCAGGTGTCGGCGTTCAAACTCCTGGCTGTGGGATTCGATGAGGAAGGCGGTACTCTCCGCTTCCTCCAGCCCAACGTCAATGTCACGGTCACGGTAGGTTCTCGTTCCTACGGGAATGCCAGAGTCTACTTCTTGGACCCCACCTCTTTTGAGGTTCGTGGATCGTGGCACCCCGCTCTCAAGAGAACGTCAACTCATCCCGCGAACGCCGCTCTGGCGGCGGCCGGAGATGAGGTGGTTGGGGAGGATGAAGATCCCGTCACCTACTTCACCGTCAAGGTCGGCAACTCTTACCTCCGCTTCTTTCCAGACCCGGACATGAAGCAGGAAATTCTGCCCTGCTCTGGTGACGATCCCCCCAACAACCTCATCACGAACGGTTCTGCCATTGTGGAATCGGATGCGTCTCCACCTGGAGATACCGGCAAGAATTCCCGAGATGCGGCCATTGATTTCCTGACAAGGGAGATCAAGGCCGGAGATCTCCTGAGTGTCACCTACCAGCCCATCCAGGCGAGCAATGACATCCGCGTCCTCAGCGGTGGTTTGGGTATCACCTACCCAGACGACCTTGAGGGCCTGACCCTCATCCTCACCATCGGTGACAACCCACTCAAGGTTGTCACATTCACGGACCAGCTCACGGGCCCGGATGATGTGGTGGATGAGATCAACGAGGCGATGGGGGAAGACGTCGCCTACATCGAGACGATCTCGGGAGCGAAGTTCCTTCGACTGGAGGCGGACTTCCAGATCATCTACCATTACAACAGCACCTCTGGTGCTGTGTTCTGGCTCTCGGCACCGCTGGCCAACATTAAGAACAAGGCCGTGGCCGACATCGATGACTACTACACGATCGAGTACGTCGGCTCAACCCTGGATCCGACTCAGCATTCTATCCTGGAATTATCGCAGAACGCGGCCGCCAGTCAGTCTCAGCATTTCCACATCTACCGCCCTGGAGTGCAGCGCCTTCACTCGACCGGGATGAGCGAGAATTTGGAGAATGGCCTCTACTACATGGACGTGGAGTTGATCTCTGAGGGTGTGGGGAACGAATGGAATCTCGATCCCGATGAGATTTTCGAGGTCACTGGGTACAAGTCCGATGGATACCGACTGGAAGTGCAGGATGAGAACTTCTCGTTCTCGACTGAGGAAGAGGTCACGATGGTCCTCAGTCAGCGTGTCTTGACTGTCGGCAGCTCAGATCGGCCAGACCAGGCCACGATCTTGTCGGGCCAGAATCTCCAGGTGAGCTACGAACGCTCACCCCTGGTTTCCTCCATCCAGTCCTTCGCGAAGTCCCAGCTCGAGCGGGTACTGACAGCCAGCCTCCTGGTGCGGCATCTCCAGCCCCACTACATCAACTTCGAGCTCAACTACCGCGGTGGTTCTTCTGCGGATGTGGTGGGGGAGGACGTGTCTGACTACATGGATGGGCTGGGACCGGACGATAGAGTGGAAGTCTCGGACATCCAGGACTTTCCGCTGCGCCGGGGCGCCACCTACGTCCAGAACCCCATCGAGCTAGTGGCGGTGGTCCACAACGAGAAGCGCGAGATCACGGTGGAGCGATCCAAGGACTACGTGACGCACGGTCGGTTGGCGACCTTCTTCACCGGAACGATCAAGGTCTCCCGCGAGACCCCGTCGTCTCTCTAGTCCTCGCGATCCGGGAGGATGGGAATTGCGGGAATCCACGCCTTGCCGAGGTTGCCCAGTTTCAGGATCAGTCCGGAATGGGGATCGAAGAGGCAACCACAGTTCTCGCACAAGAGTTGGTAGCGGGGGAGAGGATCGTTCGCACGGAAAAGAGTGTTGAGGCTGCCCCTCTTGTCCAAGGCATTCCCGCCGCAGTGTGGGCAGCTCTGACTCAGGTAGAACTTCTCGCGTTCTTCCGCCAATGGAGAGATCGTGTCCTTGTGACCCTCCAGCAACTTCTCTGTGATCCTTGGATCGAGGAACTCGAGGTCCATGGGATTACTCTAGTCCAGGGTCTCTGGAGAGTACAATGACTTTGACTCATGAGATCGGTGAAGGCTAGAATCACATGGCCGGAGTAGGAGACGACGAATGATTCCAGTAGCCCAGGCTGGTCCCGAACAAGCCTACGCATTCTCGACCCTTCCGAAGCTGGTGACACTGTCCGGCAATGCTCTCAACGGGCCCATCACTGATTGGGAATGGACGATGTTGGCCGTCCCTTCGGGGAGCTCGGCCGACGTCGGGGTGAATGGGGACTTCACAGATGGCGTCTCCACGGTCCAGAACGCGCAGTTCACAGCGGATGTAGCTGAAGGCTATGTCCTCCAGCTCCGAGCGAAGAATAGCTCAGGGTGGAGCGAGCCTGCCTACGATCGAGAAGAGGCCCAGACTGCGGTCTACATTTTGACTGAGGAGCTTGCTCTTCGCATTCCTGGAGCCTACCTCTACCGCTACGACACCGATCTCAACCAGACCATCCGTGATGCTGAGGCGATCTTGGCGACCCATGCCGCCCGGCATGAGGCGGGGGGAGATGATGAGATCTCTGTTGCCGGCCTCTCTGGTGAGCTGACTGATGCACAGCCTCCTAAAGCTCATGCCAGCTCCCATGAGGGTGGCGCAGATGCGCTGACGGTTGACGCAGCGGCAGTAACAGGTTCGCTTCGCACGTTGGGTACGTCCGCCACCTCTGCATGTGCGGGGGACGACTCCAGGCTTTCTGACGCTCGCACACCCACAGCGCATGCCACCTCCCACGAAGATAGTGGGGGTGATGAGATCAGTGTTGCTGGTCTCTCCGGTGTACTTGCAGACGCGCAGAACGCCGATCAACTCCAGGGACGAGATATCGCGACTACCGCGCCCAACGATGGCGATGTCTACAAGTGGAACAGCGTCGCCAGTGAATGGCAACCGGATGTTGGAGGTGGAGGCGGCGGGAACAACATGATCGCGATGGCGATCAATGAGAACACGGACTCATCCTCCGATGTGATCGTCGGTGCCTTGGGTGTGGCTGGCGCGTTCTTCACCACGCTCACCGTGAAGTTCGTCGTGACCGCCTACGTCACCACCAGCGGCCTCACAGGATCTGTGGAGCTGTACAACCTCACGGACGCTACTTCCGAGTCGATCCTCACCTTCACGGAACTGGTCTCTACCCGGAAGTCCTCCGCTGCCTTGACACTGAACGCGGCGGAGAAGATGTATGAGATCCGTTTCAAGGTGACAGGGAGTGGCGGTCCAGCAGAAAGAGTGGTCTGCATGTGGGCTGGACTCGAGGCAGAGGTCTAGGAGAACACGATGACCGAAGAAGAGCGACAGGCACTTCTGGTAGACGCCATCAACTACTGGTTCCCGATCCGATGGGAAAGCGGGGGTAGCACCTATGAGAGGCTCACCTACGCAGTCTTCGGTGATGTAGACTCAGGAGGTGTGCGGATCACTGCCAGCAAGGATGGGGCAGCCTCGGTGGACATCGACTTCGCCAATGAGGACTGCTACGGGACGGGGAAGTTGGATGTCACCGGTGCCTTGACGCAGTTCTTCGCCGGTTTCGGGAGTTGATCGATGGCTGACAAATTCCAGAATGGTCTCTACTTGGTCTCTACCGATGGGAACTACAACGGCCAGACATTCTCCCGCTGGCTGGTGGAATTCCTCACTCAGGTCGTGGGTATGACCCTGTTTGACTCGAAAACCGGGGATGGCGGTTGGACGGCCACGATCGCCACGGGCTCTGCCGGAGCATCTGTGGTGGGCGAGGTAGCCCAGTTTGACATGACCGGGGATGCACGAAGCTGGACCTCCTCGGACATCGGCCGGTACATCACGATCACCGGGATGTCCGTGCCCGCCAGGGATGGCATCTACCGGATCAAGAAGATCATTTCCACTAAGATCATCGAGCTGGACATCCGATTCGGTGTCCACGAGGATGGCATCCCACTGGCCGAATCGGGAGTGTCTTGGAGACTCTGGGAGGGGAGTTCTTCTTATCGTCCTCCTGTCAGCTCCTGGGCTGTGGTGCAGGGAGACTACAAGGGATCCGGTCTTTCCGGAAATTGGCACACGAAGATCGAGTCGAGCAACTGGCCCCAGGACATCCCCTGGATCTCGATCGGGCCGTGGGCTACATGGAACGCTGGAACGGACGCTTGGAGCGATTCAAGGAACACGACATCCAAGGCCATCTATCGAGATCCTGGGACTGCATTTAGCGTGTTCGCCGTGGCGGATACAAATCGTGCGATCATAAGCTGGTTCTGTCGCACCACCAACTACTGGGGCATCATGTACTTTGGAGAGTTCACTGCGAACTACCCGGTCGGTACTGATCCCAAACCTGCGATGGTGTGGTCGGGCATGGTTGATCGAACAACGTATTACGCCCTGGGGTACAACTGCGACAACGATGCCAATGCTCCGAAAAACGGTATGCGCGCATTGTCATCAGACGACACGACGGTGCTGACCTATTTCCCTGAGATCCCCTCGATAGTTCCATACGACGGGAGCAGCGCCGTACGGATTCGAGGTGTGCTACGTCGGTGGAGCCAGTTCAGCCGGAAGTTCTACCGGTTCGAGATTCCGATCATGGCGTCAACGGCAGGTAGATTCGAGCGACGTGGGGTACTCAAGGATGTCTGGATCGGGGGTCAGGACTACGTTAAGGCGATGCCCTTTGGGGCGAGTCGGGAGTACCTCCATTTGATATCGGGCATATCCATTCCGTGGAATGGCTCCAAGGTCCACGTTCAGTTCTAGGAGACGCCAATGGCCAACCGATGGATGCGCGAAGTCAAACTTCTCGGAGCGAGCAATCGCGGAGTGCCCCAGCTCATCAAGATGCAGTACCTCTTTCTGAAGGAGTGCTGTGGCTACACGTTCGTGTCGCAGCAGAACACGACGGGGGACTTCACTACCACCGAAAAGACCGGGACAAATGGCGCATTCGCGGGAACCGACTTCGTCTTCACGGACGCCACGGCTGCCTCTTTTGTGGTCGGCGATGTTGGCAAATGGATCTTGATCGTTGATGCTACCAATCCCGTGAACAACGGCTGGTACAAGATCACCGGCTACACGGATGCCTCGAATATCACGATCGACTTCAGATCTGGTGGCACGGAATATCCCACGGCGGCCAGCGGTCTCACATGGTTCATCATGGATGAGACTTACCAGATCACCTCCACTGTGGGGGACTACGTCCGTTGCAATACGCCGCACGCGGATGGCTGGGATCTGGAGTTGAAGTACGTCACGGGTGGGAGCAGCTCGAAGATCAACTATCGGCTGTCCATGAACGCGGATTGGACGGCTACCGGGAAGATTTTGGGGCCTGCGTGGTTCAATCTGGAGGGCGGGGGGACCAACGATATGTACAACTACATCTTCGCGGACACTGGCGGCACTTACGTCATGTTCTACCAGTTCCACACCTCGGCCGGGGGGAACTGTGGAGCGGGAGTGGCGAAGATCGATCCCGAGTACGAGACGGGCCATCCGGCGGTTGAGCGATGGTCGCTCATGGGGCCAAACTCCATCTCGGGAAGCACGTCCTCAACCTACTTCTCCCGGCACTACGACAACTGGGCGTACAACCGTGTTTGGCGAGAGCACTCGAACGCGGAGCGCAGATCGTATCACCTCGATCCGTCAGAATGGGATTACAACTACACGTTCACCGGGCGTGCCGCAAATGAGATCAATGTCCGCACGGGCAAGAACGACATCCGACCGGGAACAATCCTACAGGTAGACACGGATAACGGAGCCGACGAGTACGAGATCCCAGGATCTCTCACGGGGCACTATTCGATTCGGAACAATGTGGGGGTGCGAACGACTATCACCAACGTGAGTGCCAAGGATATGATCCACCTGTACGATGGCACAGCCATCGACTGGCCTGGTCTGACGCCGCAGTTCTAGGAGATCGGATGGCCACGCTTCCAGAGATCAACGGCAACCCTACGACCCAATCTCCGGCGGATGGGGACGTTCCTCTACGGTACGTCATGATGCGCGGCCGGAACACGGGGGCTGGACCGACCTATATCTACTGGCAGGCGCGAGAGCCGGACTTCACAGGGTACTACTACCCCTCGCCAGACCCAGATGGTGTTCCGTTCGTGGACTTGACCGACATTATGATTTCCGCTGTGCTGAGAACCTAGGAGCCCGCCATGGCCTACTCATTCCAGAATGGCCTCTCCTCCTCGTTGGGAGGTCTCTTCCTCTCCCGCTGGCTGGTAGAGCTGTGTACTCAGGTCGCGGGTATGACCCTATTCGACTCCAAGGTCGGGGACAGTCAGTGGACAGCCACGATTTCGACGGGGGTTAATGGCGCGTCTGTCGTGGGGCAAACAGATCAACTCGACACCACTGGAGACGGCTACAGCTTCACGAGTGCGGACATCGGCCGGTATCTCACGATCACGGGTATGACCGTCCCATCTCGGAATGGCATCTACAGGATCACAGACGTTCTCACCTCCAAGATCGTCAAGTTCAACGCCAAGGTCTGCGTTCATGAGGATGGCATCCCTCCGGGAGAGACCGGGCTGACCTGGAGACTCTGGGAGAACTCGGCGTCGTATTACCCACCGGCGGACTCGTGGGCCATCCTGCAAGGAGCCTACTCGGTCGGTGGGAACTGGCACTTGAAGGTCAGGGCCAGTAACTCCTGTCCATACTTCGCGCTCGGCCCTTATGCGACGTGGGATGCAGGGACACATGCGTGGTCAGCAACAGATGCGAGAAACACTTCGGACTACCAGCCCAGTAATGATGAAAGTTTCGGGTTCGCCTCCTACGGAACTCTGTTCGCCTGTGTAGATCAGAACAAAATCATCGTCTGGGTTGCCAACACCGGACGGTACAAGACCAGGGGGTTCTTCCTCTATGTGGGGGAGTTTACCGCGTTCCACCCCTCTGTCGATCCTGGACCGATGGTTGTGATCGGCTGTCTGGCGGAGGCGGGGATATACCAGATCTTTGGATCCTCTGGTACCGATTTCCTAGGGACCAAGAGTGGCGGAAGATGGCTGGCTCCAGACAATCGCACAACTCTCACCTGTTACGGAGAGGTGCCGAGCATCATCACGGGGATCAACTGGCCGATCGAGTACAGCATCATGCAACGCTGGAGCGCGTTCAACCGAAAGTTACAGCTCCAGCGGGTAATGATGATGTATCCCTCGGTCCCGCACACCGAACGGCGCGGACTGCTGAAGGACATCTGGAGCATCACCGGATTGAACGAGCGGCTTACGCCCTTTGGGCCATCCAGGGAGTACATCCATTTTGGAATGGGTGTTTGCACTCCCTGGAATGGGTCGAAGGTGCATATCATGCCGGCCTACTAGGAGACGATCATGGCCAATCGCTGGATGCGTGAAGTTTGCCCGAAGTCCTCTCTCTCAAACTACGGGACGTTCGCCTATATCAAGTTCTTCGCGCTGTTCCTCGAGAAGTGCTGTGGGTACACGTTCGTCAGTGAGTCCGTGAACACAGGCAGCTTTCGATCGACGGAGAAGACGGGCACCGGCGGAGCCTTTGCGGGGAGCACCTTCACCTTCACTCGGAGTGGCGGTGACTCCACGTTCGCCTCGACCGATCTAGGCAAGTGGATCTTGATCCTTGACGCCACCAATCCAGTCAACTGCGGCTGGTACAGGATCATTGGGTACACTGATGCGAACACGATCGCCATCGACTTCCGCTCTTTGCCGTCCGAGTATCCTGTGGCCGCGAGTAGCCTGTCGTGGTGGCTCATGGCGGACAACTACGCCAACCCCAGCTCCGATGGGAACTACATCCGCTTGCAAACGCCTCATGCGGATGGGTGGCAGATCCAGCTCATGGCGACCTACAGTGGCAACGAGCTGGCTCTCCGGTTGTCTCTAAACGGCGATTGGACCGCGACCGGCAAGATCCTTCCCGGCACCGGCGATCTCAGTCCTGCGTACCCACGCATCAAGGGCAACTACGGTGGTGGTGCAAACCTGTGGTGCTTTGGACTGGCGAATACAGAAGGAACGATGCTGCACCTCTGGACATACGGGCCTACGCTCTGGTATCAGCCACAGCACATGTGTTCTGTGAGCTTGATTGAGCCATTCGATTCCCAGCATGATGTTGCTTCGGAGAGGTGGGCGCTCCAGGGAGTCAATCTGGGCAGTGGGGGAAACTATTTCGTGAATCCGTGGGCGCATTATGACTCACGTTACTTGCAGTGGGGGAACCTAGTGACATGGCAAGAGCGATTCAACGTCGCAAAGAACTACTGCTACCCTCTCGATCCAACGAGAAGCTGGGAGGGTGAGGGATTCAGTTATTCTTCTGGTCACAATGAGGCAAACGCCAGGACGGGGAAGAATGACTACATCGATGGGACTCTGATGGTGAAGGACTACACCAACGCACGGGATGACTACGAAATCTTTGGGATCGTCAGAGGCGCCTACCGGATGCGCCGAGGGTTCAGTGCGCATAAGCCTCTCTCAAGAGTCACGGCAAAGGACACGCTACACATTGCGAATGGCCTCGCTGTCGATTGGCCAGGGATCACTCCCCAGCTCTAGGTGAGACATGGCAACGCTACCCGCGCTCAATGTGTACGCAGACGTTCGGAAGGAAGAGCGGGGGTACTTTGCCGATGGGGCGTCTCTGCCTGCGCTCGGCGTCTCTGCCAGTCCTGCCCTGGACGAGTACGGCGACGGCTACGCACTGAACGCAGATCCGATCCCGGACCTCTCTGTTGTCCTCGTGGAGAGGGTCGTGCAGTTTGGGGATTGGGCCAACATGAACACGGACCCGATTCCAGACCTGGCCCCTCTCCTGGTAGACCAGGGTTCTCCGGCGGTGAGCACCCCGCCCTTCTATGCGATCATGCGCGGGAAGAACACGGGGGGCGGAGCAGCTTGGGTTTTCTGGGAGGCGGAGAATGGACCAGACCCGGACGGCAACTACTATGATGGTGCTGTTCCCTTCTCCCAGCTCACGGATATCGTGTGGGCTGCGACAAGGCATTTGAGCTGAGGATCTCATGGCGGGTTACGGTACCAGATACGGGATCAATCAGTATGGTTTGGAGATCGATTTAGTCGGCCCCCTCGTAACGGCGATCAATCCTCACAAGGATGAGACACAGGTTCCTGTGAATACCGATATCACGGTAGAGATCACGGATGATGAGGGGGTGAAGGATGACTCCATCAACATTTGGATTGACCGCGGTGCCGGGTTCGTGCTCGTTTTTGCTCAGGGGGAGACGCCACAGTTCAAATCGGGGTACGATGGGCCATCATCGGCGGTCACCAACATCCTGGGAGGATTCCGCGTGGTCATCGATCCTGACACGGACTTTGAGACGGGGGAGTTGATTCACGTGAAGGTTGCCGCCCTCGACCTCGCCGGCAATCCTGAGAGATTGGCCTGATGTCAGTCACCTACAGCTTTTCCACCACTCTCATCCTCCCGACTGGGGACGAATTCACTTGCATGGATGTGGGTGAGGCCAGCATGCCGCTGATCCTCACTTTCCCCGAGGTCACAGCATCCCGTGGTTCCCCCTGGTTCTCAATCGATAGCTACGACGATCTAGTCATCACCAGCGATGATGGGGCCTCCAGCAGTCTTGAGTTTGATCTGTCCCTCCAGCCAGATCACACGTTTGAGACGACGTTCAAACCCAGCGCCCTGCCCGAAGACCTTTCTAAGCTCGATCTCTACCGGTTTTTCATCGGAACCTACGACCAGCAGGACAATGCTGGCGGTATCCTCCTCTCGAAGAGTGGCATCGCGCTCCTCGCCTCTTTCGGAACCAGCGCGCTAGTCCTGCCGGGCAGCCAGGATCTCCTGACGGAGGGAGAAACCTACTACACGCTCAGGCTGGTGGTAGAGGGCACGTCGGACACGATGTACCTCTACCTCACCAAGACTTCAGATCTCCCGCTGACGGGGCATCAACTTCGGTACACGACCGCGGCCCCATCGACTCCCAGTGGCGTTCCCGATTCCATCCGGGTCGAGATCATTGGGCAGTCTACCCGGGCCGTCGTTGGAAAGTTCAGCTCATTCCGCGCTTGCTGCAATCAGGCCTTGGTCCCCAACCGCCGGCCGATCGCGGATGCTGGGAATGACCAGACTGCGAACGTGGGCTCGGCGGTGACCTACGATGGCATGGCCAGCTACGACCCGGAACGGGCACCCCTGACCTACAAGTGGTCCCTTGTGGATGCCCCCGAGGTCTCCAGATACCGAATCTCCGGGACGGATGGTTCGACTTCGGATGATGGAGATGTGGATGGGTTCACCGATATCTTCAACGGCGGGACTGACGTGTTCAGTGAAGACAATGCCCCGCTTCTCCAGCCGGGTGATGCGCTTCTCGTAGAGGGTACGGTCTATGAGGTCAGCACCGATCGCTGGACGCTCAATACCTCGACTGGGAAGTATGAGCGAGACACGCTCACGTGGGATGATGATGAGATCGTCATCACGACTGATACTCTACCGGACGATCTGAGCGGGGTGGCCTGGGACGTCTTCCATAGCGCCACCTTCTTCAACGATCGTACTCAGCCCACGACCTCGGCCATCCCGGACATCAGTGGGCTCTACTACGTCCAGCTCGTGGTGAACGATGGATCGCTCGACAGCCTCCCCACCACGGTGTTGCTGAATGTCAGCCAGACTTCCGTGGCACTGGGGTGCATCCCGGACCTGAGTTGGATCTGGAACCTGCTTGGGGACTTCTGGAACCTGCTGGAGGATCGGGAGATCATCGAGACTTTCTGGTCAGGCTTCGCCCAGGCCGCAGCCGCGCAACTTTTAACAGCCTGGCAGATTGACTACAACAAGAGCCTCATCGATATCCAGCGAGTCTTCCAACGCCGCTGGCTGGGCTATGATACCCGCGACATTGACGACCCGACCACGGCCTCGGTCCGCATCATCCGAGGGCCGATCTTCAGTTCAGATCTGGCGGCTGGGGCAAACGTGGATGGGCTTACCCTCCAACTTGTCCTCGATGCCTCAGCCGTCCAGATTGTCACCTTCAGCGGCGCGAATCCCATCTCACTTTCGGACATCGTGGACCAAATCAATGAGCAGATGGGGTTTGGAACGGCGGCTACCAAGCTGGCAGCAGCGGTAACCAAGGGCGCATCCCAATACCTCACGCTGGACTACGCTCTGCTCCTTCGAATCCGGCCGGGAGGGACAGCGAACTCGACTCTGGGGTTCTCGGCCACCGAGTACACCCAGAACGACCTGCGAGGCTCTCTTGGTTCCGCGCTCTCTCCGACCCGGCTGACTTCCTTCGAGGCGACAGATCCCCCGGTCCTCGATTTCGATGAGCAAGGCGTGGTCGCTGGCGACCTCCTGGTGACGTACGGTCAGGGTTACGTCATTGTGAAGACCGCGGCAGAGTCGGCATCTCCCTACACGGAGATGCGGGGGCTGACACTCGAGAGCGATCTCCCAGATCCGACAGACCCCATCACTCCACCTGGTCCATGGATCATTCCCTCGATCGTGGTCTCGGAGGAGATCGACTTCGAGTCTAGGCTGGTGATGCCTGGGGACATCGCTCGGTTCGAGGTGAAGCTCAGGACAACCAGGACCACGCGAGAAGTAGCTTGTGAGGTCGTGGCCGTGAATGGCTATGGCTTGGGTTTCGATCCGGCTCCGCTGCTGGAAAGCTACGCCGGCTCACCCAACCTCTACGAGACGCGTTTCCTGGGAACCAAACACGTCAAGTACATCCCGGTGGATGATCTTGTGTTGGAGATTCCCAGACTCCAGCAAACCATCAAAGATCCTCCGAGTACGTTGGCTCAGAACGTGGACTACGTGATTGAGAAGGTGGGAGATCAGAACGCCATCTCCCTCTCATCCGGCACGTTCACCTACCTCGATCCTCCACCAGATATTCTGTGGGCTGAGATCACGTACCTGGACAACCGCCCAACGATCGAGGCCAATTTCGGGCGGATGGTGAACTTCACAATCGAGGGTTTGGAGACTCGGACTGACGACCTGGACTACCTCTCCGCCGTCCGGGGTTTGTGGTGGGCCTACTTTGGCGGCCCGTCCTTGTACAAGGTCAAGGTCGGAGCGCAGATCTTACTCGGTCTTCCTTTCTCAGAGGCTGATGGCATGATCACCTCGGTTGAGCCGAACTTCAGTGCGACCGAGGGTAGGATCATCATCCAGGACACTTACCAGACCAACATCGTTCGCACCTACTATTACCCACTGGCCGCTGGCTTGGCGACCAATGATGCCACCGGACTTCCCTATGTTGAGGGGGACACCGTGGCTATGTTCGCGCCGCTCAGTGGGGGTGTCGAGGTAGAAGACTGGGTCTCAGATCCCGCTTGGCTTCAGTCCTACGTTGCTCAACATCAGATGTTGGAGCTCGACAAGTACTTTCGCTTTCTCATCCGGGCGGATGTGGACACGTTCAACCTGACCAACCTCATCTTCGCGCAGGACTTCGTGAAGAAGATCAAGCCGGCCTATACCTGGCCTCTCTTCGTGATGCTGAAGAAGCTGCCTACCACCGAGGTGGACGTGGCAGACACGATTACGATGAAGGTGAAGCTGGCGCTCTCCGATACCTTCTGCTCTCGGATTGAATCTGGCTCCTACCGCTGGGACGACACAGATGAAAGCGGTAACTGGACGCATCAGTACGATCCAGTTACCCCTCCCCCGGCTTGGATTCACGACACTCACCGACTCTGCCCGGACGACCTTCTGTGGGTGGCCATTTCCTACATCCACCCTGGCGGAGCGGGGTGGTTCTTTGATACGATCTGGTCCTATGATGATGGGGACACGGACGGAGATCTGGTCTCAGAGGACAAGGTTCCTCTCAGTGGACCCGACAGCCTATCTCCGGCGCCCTACGGGCCGCTGGTTGGTGTCATCACTCACGATGCGGCTGTGACCGCCGGGACTTATCATCGTGAACGCTGGATGAAGTGAGGAACCATGTTCAGGGACATCATTGACGTCAAAACCAACGTGAAGATCGTCGCTCGAGACGATCGCGGGAAGAAGGTTCCTGGGCTTTGCCGCGAAGGGCATAACATCTGGGTCAACCTCGGCCGGCAGTATCTGCCCGAAGTGATCTCCCCCCTGGACTCCAGCTTTGCCGCGCACTACAACGATTCGCCCATTCGAGTCGTGCGGTACATGGCGCTGGGGATCGGAGGGGATTCCCAGTTGGTCAGTGACATCGCCGGGACCTATCCAACCCTCGATGCCCACTACCCTGGCCAGAACACGTTCGATGACACCGTTTTGACGACGCCATACCTCGAGCGGCCGGTGAAGGTGACGGGGACAGCCGGAGTGGGTTCTTCAGCGGGTGTTTGGATGAACAGCGTCACGGCGCCCCCGACCTTCGGCGGCGTGCCGATCACGAAGGTGACCTACACCTGTCTGTTCAACTACACCGACATCAATCTCTCGGGATCGTATCCTTCCGTACCACTGTCCGAGATCGGGCTGATGCTCAGCAATCAGCAAGCGAGCCGGACCTCGGAGGAGGTTTACGACTACAGCGTGGGGGCTCACCCAGCGCACATCAACTACTCGACCCGTCAACGGCTCATCGCTTACAATACCTTCGACACCATCTCGAAGACGGTCTCCGTGGCCTTCGAGGTCTACTGGGAAATCCAGTTCTGAGGGAGATGAAATGACGCTTCCGTACCCTCATGGCAATGCTGCTGGTGAGATCGCGAACAACGCTTCTTACGACACCGGCTTCACTCCGGGCTCAACTGGGGGGAAGTTCATCGGGTTCGGGGAAGAGGGGACCTCGATGATTGCGAATCGGGCGCATTGGGCGCTCTCCGCGAACATCGACTACCTCTACCAGAAGATGGCCGCAGATCGGTCGCTTCCTGCTGGAGTCGCGTTCACCAGCACTGGCCAGCAGAAGTACCACTTCACGGCCGACGTCTTTACTGGGGATGCGACCTACCCGGGCGTGGCGGGGACTTCCGATATGGAAGGTCTCTTCATGCTCTTCTCGGTCTTGGATGATCAGTACAACGAGCTCACGGATGGCTCGGACAATGAGGTCCGTATCCGGCGCGTTCGAGAGACGACCGAAGTCACGGACGTCTACAAAACCGGCTTCGTGACTGACCCCTGGGTCTATTTCTGTACCGTCCACCCAAGTACCGGCGCGATTGTCGCAGACCCCTACACGATCCCCCTCGGCACGGACGTCAGAATCCTCTACGGGGAGCGGGGCAGCTTGGAGGGGCTCACGACGGACGCTTTCACCCGCTTCAAAGTTCAGGCCGCTGGAGAAGTAGAGGCGGGGGCTTTCCTACAGGACGGCTCCAAGAAGATGACGGGGGATGCGGACTGGGATGGGCACAAGCTGCTCAACCTCAACGAGGCTCGGGGAGAAGCCGCAGCCGATCTGCTGGTTCGTTCTCAGCAAGAGCTCCAGCTCCAAGGTGATACGACACTGACCCTCAAAGACCAGTTCCTTAGCTCACCGGTTTCTCTGAGTGAGACTGGGATCACTGGCGTAGAGGGTATCTGGCCCAGCCTGGTTGGGTCGCTCAACAGCCATCGGGCATCCCTGGTGGGTATCGGGGGCAACCGCTTCCTCGATGTGGGCACCCCGATCACCTTCACAGATGGCACTGCGGCGGTGGCTTGGCCAACGTCTGTCTTGATGCACAACGGGGATCGTCGGAATCTGCCTTCAGGAAATGTCACGGCCCCAACCGGAGCTGGGACGAGGGTGCTGGTCGTGGATGTAGCGGGAGCGACACAGCAACGTCAGATCGCTGACGTTGTCCCCACCGATGCGATCTTGGCCGTCTACAGCCACGCTGGCGGCGTCTTCACGATCAAGTACGATGCTCGCTGGGTGATGAACAAGCGTGCGGATGCGCTCGAGATCGCGGTGGGGGCGGACACGAATGGTGATCTCCTCCCAGGATGCGATTTCGCCGATCTGGCCACGGCGTTTGATCTCGTATCAGCCCTTCGTCTGACGACAGTTGGGGCGCATCGTCCCGCTGTCATCCGCGTGCGAGGACAGACTTCGGTCACGGGTAGTCTGGTTCTTCCGCACGGTTTGGTGTTGATCGGGGAAGGACAACCCACGGTTCTCGTGTCCCATGGGTCGAGCATCAATACCTTTGACGGGACTACGACCACCCCGAAGGTGGAGGTCTACAACATCAATTTCAAGTGGGACAATGGCGCGGCCACGCAAGACGTGGACAAGGCACTGTTCTACAACCTCGGCACGTACAGCGTGATTCGGGGGTGCCAGGTCTGGTCACACGTCTCCGCCAACAGTTTCGCCAACATGTTCTTCTGGGACACGACCAACAACTACCGCGTGGTTGTGGATCAGTGCTACGCTGAGGTCTCCACGAGGTTTGTGTGTGCGTCGGGTCTTGTGACCCTCCCTGCGTACAATTTCCTCATGGATTCCGTCTTCCGCCTGTGCGTGGCGAAGAACAACTACCCTTCTGCTTCCACGGCATTCGCGTTCGACGTTGCTGGGGACGGGAATCTGGTGGAGAAGTGCACGGTTTCGTCTTCGGGCAATCTCTACAAGAGCGGCATCAGGATCGGCCATCGTGGTAGGGCTATCGGGAACGACATCACGGGAACGGGAAACAGCCTCCTAGATGGATCTGGCGTTCTGGTCCAGACGAATACGATCGAGGTGGTCTGTTCGGCTACGGTCAAAGACAACAAGATCAAGGACATGCAGTATGGGGTGGGCTGTAGCATCCAGGCGACCGTGGCGATACCGAAGACGGCTATGGTCGCCTTCCAGGACAACTACGCCGAGACTGTCCGTATCGGAGTGTGGGTGGACAACGATCCCACCAATACGCTGGACGGTAGTTCATTTAAGATCTCCGGCAACACGGTCGATGGCGTCCTGGTTGCCACGGGAACAGGCATCTTCGTCAAGCGTGCTCGGTACGCTTTGATCGAGAAGAACTCGATCCTGAATAACTCCGGCCTCTACGGGATCTGGGTGGCGGATGATTCGATCACCAAGATTCGAGAGAACAACGTCACTGGTCACACCGGCACGAGTTCCCGCGCGGTCTTGGTGACTGCGGCGGCTGGGGCAGCTCTCATTCAGGGCAACCACCTTTACTCGGACGGTGGTTCGGATGCGACCGGCATCGTAGTCGAGGTTCTCTCCGCCTACTCGCACGTGAAGGATAACTACATCGATGGGGCGACTGGCGGGACGAACTTCGGGATAGGCGTGGAGATTGACGCTGCTGACTGTAAAGTCACCGGCAACACGATCACCAACTACACGACCTACGGCGTGATGGGGACGGCCTCTGCCGCCGATCTCTTGATCGACGGCAACACCTGCACGGACGACGCCTCGGCTTATGGCTGGGAAATCTACGTCAGCGGCGAGCGTACGATTGTTGGCCGGAACAAGCTTTCTGGGACAAATGCTGGGATCAGCATGTCAGGTACAGGTTCTGTTGCCCATCACAACGCTCTTCACGTGAACGGCAGGATAGCGGGCGCGGCAGCACACTACTCTATCCTTGTGAACACGGGTGCAGATGATTCGGTGGTCGATGGGAACATCCTGGATGCGTGTGGGGATCTCGAGGTCCAGCATTACTACCACATCCGAGCAAACGCACGCGCGTCGATCGTTAATAACGTGCTCAAGGAGTGCTACAACTACGAATTCGCATCCAGCGGCATCAACAACTACTTCATCGCTGCCCATGCCGCCTGCTTGATCCAGGGGAACAAGATCTACAATGATGTCTCCTCCACGATGGGATCATGCGCCTATGGAATCTTCGTGGGAGCCAGCGGTGAGTACACCCAGATTCTAGGAAACCAGATCTACTGGACGGGTAGTGGCTCGCAGGATGTTGCTTGGGGCATCTATGCGGGTTCTATTTCGAAAGTTATGGCCTCCGGCAACCTCGTGACGGGTTTCTACCTGGGCGGTGCTGCAACTTACGGCGCTATCCGAATGGATGGGAACAACTGCGTGGCGGTGGGGAATCTCGCCGGATTCCTGGCGGGAGATCCGACAGGTCTTCAGATCACGCTCAGCAACGCCGGCGCCAACTATTCCATGGCGGTGGGAAACGTCGTTCTATCTACGGGCGCCTTCATCCACGGCGTTGGTGTCATGCCGGTGTCTACGAATTACAACACCACCGCACTCGCACCGATCGACGATCTCAACCGGAGTGTATAGGAGAAGCTGATGGACAAGATCATGGCGGCACTCGTGAATTGGCAGGCCCTCCTGGTGGCCTTCGCCTCCTTCGCTCTCTTGGGAGTCATCCGTGCGTTGGGCACGAAGAAGGACAAGGCTGGGAAGGTGATCGGTGGGTTCGCCCTGAATCGCTGGTTCCAGATGCTTCTCCCTATCTACCCCTACGCCCTGGCGATGCTTGCGGTCTTTACTCCTGGGCTACCCATGCCGGAGGTACTACCCAAGACAATCGCGGTCAAGATCATGTTCGGGCTATGGACAGGATGGATCTCTGGCTTCAGCTACCAGCTCGCGAAGAAAGTTCTGGAGAAGGGATTTGGGGTAACCTTCAGTGGGGATGCGTTCGTAGCTTCTCCGACGTCACCTCCTACAGACACAACCCCTCCGTCAGCCTAGTTCGGAAGGAGCTCCCCATGGATGAGCATGTTCTCTCCGGCTTGTTTGACGAGCTCGAGAAGATCTCGGGTGTACTCGGCGCGGCTGGAGCCTTCCTTCACAAGATGGAGGACCCCATCGAGGTGGGCGGTCTGGGTATCCTCGCTGCCCCGAGCGTGGACAATATGGTCGCGAAATGGAGGGCTCGCCGAGCTGGTCTAGTAGACCCCCATGGGAAGCCGACTGAGGAAGGGATTGAGAGCAAGCGTCTCATCAAAGAGAAGTGGCACGATCCCATCGAGGCAGGCGGTCTAGGGCTCCTGGCGGCTCCCATCGTGGGAAAGTGGGTTGGCCGAAACCATCTAGGCGGTCACGGATGAGCACGCTGAAGAAGATTTGGGAGTGGCTGAAGAAGAACTGGAAGTGGTTGATCGCCCCACTCTGGATCGTCTCTCTCATCCTGGTGTGGCTCTTCTTCGGTGGCAAGAAGCCCTTCCTACCCAGCGGGACGACCGATGCGGCCGCGGACGGTGCCATGAAGGCGAAGGACGAGGCCATGGCTCAGTTCAAGGCCCGGCTGGACGATCTGGTGAAGAAGGCTGGGGAGAGACTCCAGAAAGCCTCCAAGGACCAGGTGGATCAGTTCAACGGACTCAAGGACAAGCCTCTTGATGAGGTGGCGAAATGGATCGATTCACTCTGACCGATCCGATGGCGATCTCTGACCGTGCCTGATGCGACGCTTCCACCTGCACCGCCTCTCGGATGTTTCAGGAGTCTCAGGTGTGGGGATCGTAGCCGAGGGCTGTGTCTTCACTGACGGGACGGTAGCTCTTCGTTGGACCTCCTCCACTCCTAGCGTGGTCTTCTACAGCAGCATGGATCATCTGGAGAAGGTGCACTGCCACAACGGGCAGACGAAGATCATCTGGAAGGACGAGTAGCATGCCGTTCAAGTCAAAGGCCCAGAGAGCCTGGATGCGCTCCCAGAAACCTGAGCTCGCGAAGAGGTGGGAGAGAGAGACTCCTTCGGAAGAGGCGCTCCCAGAGCACGCCCCGAAGAAGGGGAAGATCAAGAAAGCGGAGCCAGGTCCACCCCCAGGCGTCTCCATGCAGGATTGGGATCGCATCCTTCAGAAGGGACCGGGGAAGATCAAGGGAGCCGACTTCCCTAACTCGGCTGGACCAGAAGACTGGGACGCGGTAGGCGACAGCCCTTGGAAGCAGGGTGAGCCGAAGGTCAGCAAGGACAAGGTCAGCGACTTCGATGATTCCGCTTTTGGCGGAGATGGAACACGGATCATGCCGAATCTACGTGCGATCCACAAGACAGGTCACGTCGTGCCTCGTGAGAAGACAGCTCAGGGGGAATTCGAGTACGCAGATCTCGGTCCGAATGCCGGGACGGGGGGAGTTCATGTCTCCTGGCAGATGCCGGGCAAGCTCAAGAGGTCGGCCGGGCTGGACCAGGAGGAGAACCTGGACGACGCCCAGCGGGGAACTGACCCTCCTGCTCCCTTCCCCCAGCCGCCCGACCAGAGGCTGAAGACCCTGGCTCAGGAGCGGGGCCCCATCAAGAAGCTCTCCCAGGTCTCCTACCGGTCCTTTCTGGACGAGCTGCAACTCCTTGATAAGACGTCGGAGGCTATCCGGTCGTTACCCGGTCGCTACCCGGCGGGGAGGAACCGATGAGGTGGTTGCTCGTAGTTGCCCTCCTGGCGCTCCCAGCGCCTCTCAGAGCGCAGAATCCCCAGTGCCTGGCCCAAGACTACTCCGACCCCAAGAAGGAGCCCTCCTACGCCTGTCCGGGGCCTGGGGAGGATGCCCTGGTACCCAGGCTGAACCCCAAGGACTCAGTAGCCCTCAAGCTGGGTGTCCCAGCCCCCTGGGAGGGCATCCTGCTGGACAAGGACCGGGTCTTGGAGCTCGGCCTTCGCATCACCGCCCTTCGGCGCATCCGGTGGATGGAGACGACCTCGGCCGGGGAGAAGCTGGCGAGTGAGGTGAAGTTCACCACCCAGTCCTTGCGGGCCGACCTCGATCTCCGGACCAGCCAGCGGGAGTCGTACAAGAAGCAGGTCACCCAGCTTCAGACTGAGCTGTCAAAGGAGCGGGCGTGGTACCGCTCCTGGACCTTCGGGGCGGTCGTGGGGGTGGTTGTTACCACGGTCGCAGTCGTGGCCGTAGCCTACGTCGCCAAGTGATTACTAGCTAAAGAAACCCAGGCGTCGCAAGCCGCCTGGGTCGAGGTCGGTGGGAGGCGCTACCCGTGTTGCGACACGAGGCAGTCACCACCCCGGCCATCCTGGTAGCGGACGGACCGGAAGCAGTGGACCACCCCGTGAAACGCAACGAGGTAGATCTGGACCGGCGCGGGCCCGGTCAGAACCACCTCGTCACGCTCGCCCACGGGCAGTGCGTCAACCATCCCCTTCACGACCTTGCCAATGGTGTTGATCACCTCGGCACTGGTCGCGTTGGGGAGGTTCGCCCGCCCACCGACCTCCGTGACCCCAAGGCCCGCGTACAGCGGGTTGCTCGGGGTCACCGAGAGATCGATCTTGAGCATCGGTGACCTCCGCAGGCAGGGGCCCTGCGAGCCATCACTGGCTTGGCACCAGCAATCCCCTACTTATCGGGGTAGCTCAAGGAGGGGGAACTTGCGTTCTTTCCTCTACGTTTCTTATACCGGCATGGATGATCCGTTTGCAGGTTAAGAAAAGCCCCCGAAGGGGCTAGAGGGAGTTGGATCGGAGGAGCTGGAGTAGCTCCTCGCGATCCTCGATGGCGGCCGGGTCGATGTCCACAACGAGCTGGACAGCTAGCAGCCGGAGGCTGTCCAAGGTCAGGTCGGCCAGGTAGGCTTCGGTCACGTTCACGGTCTCATCCGGACGAGCTGGGCGGGGACCCAGGGTAGAGCCCCCTGCTAGTCGTTTCCCTCCTCGCCCTCCGCCTGCTTCTTCCACTCGTCCTCCAGCGCCTCGATCCTGGGCTCGAACTCGTCCGGCTCGCTCACACCCTTGAAGATGTTCTCGGTGAGTCCGAGCTGGTGGAAGAGTTTCCGCTCGATCTCGACCAGGTGCTCGTCCTGCGTGTCCAGGCGTTCCGCCACGGTCTGGGCGAGCTCGTCCACGGCCTTCCCGACCGCATGGACGACCTTCAAGATCTCAGTCAGCGTCCTGGTTTCGGACGACGCAGCGACCTTGCCCTTCGGGGGCGGAGCCTCCTCTTCGGGCTCCGGCTCGGGTTCTTCTTCCGGCTCGGGTTCCGGGGCGGGCTTGCCCCTGCCCTTCTTCGGCTCCTCCGGGGGCGGCGCGGCCTTACCCTTCTTCTTTCCCCCGCCTTCCTGGGCCTCCAGGATCTTGGCCTTGAGGTCCGCGCTGTTCATCTCGGTCGCTTCCTTGTTGCCCATGCCCAACACTTCCATGGCCGCGCGGCGGAGTTGGACTCGGCTCATACCATCCAGGTCTTCCTTCGTGAGTTTCTCAGACATGTTTCCTTCGTCTCCGTGCTCTTGCGTTGGCGCTGACTTGGGATTGTGGAAGTGCGAACCGCAGCGCCGATGGTCCAAACTCCCTAATGATCGAGTCTCGTGCCTTTCGTTCCTCTTCTTCAGCCAGAGTCCAAACAGAGCAGGAATACCCCTCGTTTAGCCTGGGTGCCGACACCTCCTCACAGCTCGAAAGATGCTTGCAGGTCACGCAGCTTTTCCTCATCCCCCGTCCTTCACCTTCTCCAGGAGGTCTTTCTCGCACTCGTCCACCGCGCAAGCCCTGGCTCTAGCGGGTGGACAATCCCAGCAAGCATAGAACTGGTCTGCACACTTGAGCTGATGGTAGACATCCTTCCAGGTCTCCTTCATCAACATCATCGCGTTCCTCTCGTCATCCACGGGGTCTGCTGGACAGTCACCGGGATCGACTTTTCCCTCGATGATCTTAATGAGAAGCTCCCTTCCTAACCCACGGTGACCTACCCAACAGCCGTGATGTCGCGCCAGCTCGACTAGCTCGGTCTCGTTCAGGTTGTTGTAATCGTACTCGATCATAAGCCTCCTTTGTCATTCCCACCTCGGCCTCCGGGACCCGACTGAGCGTGACGTAGAGACCTGGGTGTTCTGGGTCGCAGTGTTTCTCCTGCGACGTGCGAAAGTTGTGGCAGTCATCAAGCCCGATGGCTGATGCAACCGTATCTTCGATCAGCTTGATCCGGTTGCTCAGGTCCATCTGCTTGTAGCGATTGCCCTTGGTCGATGCTTTGTTTTCCACCTGTTCGAAGAACACCGCCAGGTGGAGCTCGTACGGGACGTTCTTCTCCAGCTTCAGGAGGGCCACCTTCGCTCCGTCTTGGATCGCCTGCATCGCCTTGAGCTTGAACGTCCTGGCCTGTGGGCTCAGGACTCTTCCCTTGCCCGCCGGGTGGCGGATGTAGATGTTGTTCGAAGAAGGGGGCAGCCGTGGAATCCAAACCCTGAAGATCATCGTCGTCCCTTCTTGAACACGTCCAGTGCGGACCGTTTCGATTCGTGAGGTTGCTCAGATCTCCGGGACGTTTTGAATGCGTCCCCAGCTACCTCTGCCGACCGCTTCCTGGCGAAGGTGGCTCCACGTCCCTCCACGTTGGCCTTCCCGTCAAGGGCGGAGAAGGCCCTGGAGACGGTTTCGATCTCACGCTTGTAGCCTTCCGTGATGGCAGTGAGGTGTCGGACCTTGCTGTCGCAGTACTCGTAGTGGGCGTCCACGTCCAAGAACCGCTTGTCTAGCCTAGCTGCATCGTCCTTGTCCGACACTGTTCCGTCCTTCTTCTGCCGGATGTGTGACCAGGCAACGTCCCGCTTCTTCTGAGCCCTGTTCCTCTCCCCCTCCGCAATCTTCAGTTGGCTGATGGCGTAGGAGTACCAGGCGGTGAACTGCCCGATCAGGGTAGTGAGTTCGGCGTATCTCGCCTCGCTGAGGTCGATGGGAGGCTGGGGGGAGTCCGCCAGCGTTCCATCCCGTCTTATCGGTCGGACTGCAAGTGGTAGTCCCATCTTGATCACATCCGCTTCAGCTTGGTCCCCGGCTTCATCGTAGATCTCGATGGCCCGGTCCAGCGTGACTTCAAAGGGATTCGGCATCAGCGCCTCCTGCTCGTGTTGAACATCTTGGCGCCCTCGTTCTTGCTCTTCTTGGGCGGATTGCAGATCGCCTTGTACTTGCAGGTCATGCAGTGCCAGCCGTCCTCGCGCTCCGGCTCCTCCTCCTTGAGGGCCATCTCTCGCACGCGGTCGAGCTTCTTGGCGATGGCATCCCAGCGCCGTTCATCGTAGACCTGGACGAACTCGGCCATGCTGGAGTCGTTCTTGTTGTAGTAGACGAACAGCATCGCCGGGAGGTCGAGGCAGTGCTGGTAGACGGTGCCCTGCATGAGGTGCTCAGCGTGTGGGTTCGTGGTCTTCTGATATCCCGCATCGTTGATCGACTTGATCTCCACACCGAAGCGGATGTTGGCAGGCTCATGCATGACGTAGATGCCGTCCGTACTCCCCGCGATGTCGTAGGAGTCGGCGGCCTTGTTGTTGCCCGGGTGGAAGAACGCTTCGGGCGTGAACTCCTCGACGCCCTCACTTCTTCTGACAATCTCCCCCAGGTACGCCTGGAGTTGGGCATGGATTGCAGAGCCGGTGTCGAAGATCCTTCGGAGTCTGGGTTCGATGGCCCCAGTTTGTTCCGCTCCGATGTAGTCGTAGTAGAGGAGCCGGGCACACCCGATGGAGTACTTCCCATCGAGGGACTTTCCCGAGGTGCTTCCGATGCTTGACGGATGGAAGATGCTTCCATGCCGGATGGAGTTGAGATCGAAGGAGACCTTCAGTGGAGCTGGTGGTTCCACATTCAGGTCTTCCAGAAATGCATCGATCCGTGAAACCACGGAGATGTGCCGGACGAGATCCTTGATCTTACCGCCCGGGCCGAGGTGCCGCTTGGCGTCCTCGATGGTCAGAAGAGTCTCAGCCATGTGTTTTCCTCGCGATCTCGATGAAGAGTTCATAAGGGATGACGGCGAACTTTCGGCCAAGTCGCCTGAAGGTGATGACGAGTGCCGGCCACTCGCCCGCAATGTTCGCATGCCGAACGACAGCCGCGAGCTGATCCACGAGCAACCGGAAGCCTTTCGTACTTTCCGTGTATTTGTGCTCAACTCGCCACTCGTCGATCTTTCGTACGTCGTCTTTCGCGTCCTGGTTTCCAGAGCCAGGCTGGGTGTGGCCGCCAATGTCCAGGGCTAGCCCCTTCTCCAGCTTCTGGGAGATCTTGATCCGCCGCCTCCTCTCCTGCTTGGTGACAGGAGAGGAGGAGCGGGCGGGCTCGAACTCGACCACGTACCCGTTGTCCTGACAGCCATCGCAGAGCAGGAACTCCTGTAGGATGTGCTCCGCCTGGTCGCGGATCTGGTATCTGGTCGTCTCTCTGACTCTGCCGCATCCCGAGCACTGCCTTCCGAATCCCAGGTATCTGATTACCAGCTCAACCTTCATCCCTCGACGTCCTTGTGGCGGACATGCTGGAGACCGGCGTCCTTCAGCATCATCTTCCACAGAAGGTTCTTCAGCCCCAGCTTGGGATCATCGAATGCATCCATCAGCGCGTCCTTCCCACTGAACTTCAGCGGGTCGTCCTCGTTGGGAAGGGCACCACCATGATCGACGTAGTAGACAGACCCACCTCGCCGAATGATGCTCTTCGAGGTGCAGTAGTTGATGAAGTCCGAGTCGATGTCGATCTCGGGTGGCTCGAAGAAGTACTTGAAGGCCCCCGTGATCCCCTCGTGCGTCCCTGCCTTCCCCTTGGTGATCTCCCAGTTGATTTCCTTACCGATCTTGGTCTTGCCGTCCTTGGTGTAGAGGATCTCCCCTGGACGGAGCTGGATGTCTACCAGCTTGCCGTGCTTGAGCGCCCAGGCCCCACCCACTTTCCATTCCCTCGAGCGCATCCCGGCCTTGTTCAGGTTGGCCCGAACCTGACGGATACCGATGATCGTGGTCTCGTTCTCTTCCAGGAACGGCCGCTTCCCCTTCCATCCACAACTCTTGCAGGTGTAGCCGTAGCTGGTCTCACTGTGCTTCTTGAACTCGATCTCCAGCTCGTAGCACTCCGGGCACCGCTTCCGGGGAGCCATTGCCCCCTGCACCTTCTTCATCCACTTCGTCTGGACGGAGGAGGAGCTGGCGATGCGGGGGTCATCAGCCAAGTCGGCCTCATCTTCAGCCGCGGTGAGCATCGAGTCCCAGGAGTCCACCGCTCCAATCTGGAAGGCGTTGGACCAGATCATGCGGACGAGAGCATCTAGGTTCCCCTCCGCCGCTCCCCGCAGAACCAGAAACTCACCGCACCCCTTCTTGTCCTGAAGCTCGTGGCACTCCTGTACTGTAAGGGGCTCTTCCCCGGCCTCCCTCCGGCGTCGTGCCTCCACCTCGAGCTCGTAGTTGGAGAAGGGAACCCGGAAGCCGATCTTCCGGGCGTACATCTTGTCGAACGGGAACTCCATGCAGAGCATGAAGATCCTGGTGGAGTCCCCGTAGAGTCTTTGCACCTGGGCGAAGTAGTTGTAGATCAGCAGGTTCTTCCCGGCTCCGTCTGGCCCATCGATCTGAGATAGCCCCCCCGCTGCGAGCCCACCGCCAGTGGCGATGTCCAGGGAGGGGATTCCGCAGGGCCGCCGGAGGTCGAAGCGCCCTTCCAGCTCCGAACCGCGTTGGAGTACCACTCCATAACCGCCCAGCTCCGCGGTGATGCCCTCCACGAGGTCGTCCATGTCCATCTTCGGCAACCGGGTGGGTCGGTTCTCGGTCTTCTCAGCCTTCTTTGCCATCCTTGTCTGGCCTCCTTTCGTACGGTTCACTTCCGAGATCGGGATCGAGGGGTATGTTCGTGTTCGGGTGAGGATCCTTATCCCCCGCCCCGGCCTTCTTTTCCGTTGGCACCTTCTTTGGGTCGATCTCCACTGCGTACTTTTCCATCGTTGGCTCCTTTCTTTAGGCCAAATCGTTCACGGAGGTCGGGTTCCTTGAAGACCTCCTGGGACTGCGCCACCATGATGCGAAGAACTTCGTTGGGCCGGAAGCGAACACGGCGGCGGGGAGGGATGATGATGGCCTCCCCAGTGTAGCGGTTCCGTCCCTTCCGTGCCTTTTCCAGCACGTTCACGAACCGACCGAGGCCGTGGTACTGGACGTCTCGCCCCCGTCCCATAGCTTCCCGGATTGTCCTCGCTACCAGGCGCATGATCTTGCGGATCTCCCGCTTGGTGTACTTGGTCTGTCCGGCTACGGCTTCGATTAGTTCTTGGTATTCCATGGTCTACGCCTTCGCCGTTGCCCAAGAAAACCCGACTCCAGCATCCGCATTCAGTGGGACCAGGAGGTCGTCACCGAACGGGTGTTCCATCAGCTCCAGAACGATTTTCTTGGCCTCGTCCACGTTCTCTTCCGGGACTTCGAAGAGTAGTTCATCGTGGACCTGGAGGAGCATCTCGACTCCGAGATTCCGAAGTCGGTGGTCGAACTCGCACTTGATCATAGCCATCTTCGCCACATCTGCCGCAGAACCCTGGATGACCGAGTTGACGCTCTGGCGTTCTGCTTGGGCGAGGTTCTTCCTGGCCGAGCCGGGGAGCTTCCACCGACTCATCTTGTCCAGCAGCTCCCCGATGGCGGGGAGTTCGTGGAAGCGACGCGGACGGCCCAGGATGGTTTCGACCATCGCGTGGTCGAGGATGTAGTTGTGGACGCCCTCGATGAACTCCCGGACTCGGGGGTAGGGCGCGAAGTACTTCTGGATCAGCGCCTTGGCTTCCTCCACTCCCACTCCCAGCGACTTGCCCAGCTTCTGGGGCCCCTCGCCGTAGTTCAATCCGAAGCCGATAGTCTTGGCGGCTTGCCTGGCGAAGATCATGCCCTTCTCGAGCTCGGTCAGTTCCGTGTAGGGCAGGCCCTGTTCCTTCGCCTTGGCATTCGATTTCTTCTTCTTGCCGGCGGCGATGATCGCATCGTAGTCGTAGTTGTACATGAGCGAGCCAGTCCCGGCGTGGATGTCCCAGCCTTTGCGGATGACGTCGATCATGTTGGGGTCCTGGGAGAAGTGAGCCATGAGCCGCATCTCGAGCTGCTCGTAGTCCACCACCAGGAGGGCGTGCTTGTCTTTGGGTATGAAGGCCGTGCGGATGCCGAACTTGTCGCCATCCGGCCGGGGGATGTTCTGGAGGTTGGGGTCCACGGACGAAAGACGTCCGGTGACCGTGACGTGCTGGGTGAGCGTGGGGTGAATCCGGTAGTCGTCGTCCACCCACTTTCTCAGCCCGTCCACGTAGGTGCCTTTCATCTTGGCCAGCTCGCGGTACTGGAGCATCAAGACTGCGACTTCCACACCCTGATCTGCCCAGATCTGCAAGCAGCTTTCATCCGTGGAGGGCTGCCTGTTCCCACTGTCTCCGCCAGTCGTCATCTTGATGGGCTTCAACCCGAGCGTGTCGAAGAACAGATCGCGGAGCTGTGGGGTACTCCTGATGTTAACTTCCCTGCCCGCGATCCTGTTGATCGTCTTCTGGATAGCTACCATCTCGACCTCGATCTTCGGGCTGAGTTCGGTCAGGTAGCCGATGTCCACCATGACGCCGCGGCGGCAGCAGTTGTAGAGCACGCGGGTGAACGGCATCTCCACCTCCTGGAAGTAGTCCCAGAGGCACATGCCGTCCATGCTGTGGAGCTGCTCAAGCTTCTCCTTGAGACAGTGGTACACGCGGAAGGTAGCCCAGGCATCCAGGGCCGCGTAGGATTTGGCCGAGTCCGGGTCTTCCCGCATGGCCCGGTCAAGCCGTTCTGGGATCGACTCCCCCTTCTTTCGACCTTTGAAGGCTTCCTTGAACTCCCGCATGTTCAGACCGAGGTGATCGAGAGCCGTCTCTTTTAGACCGTGACGGCCCTGTCGGTTCTCGTCCACCAGCCAGTCCATGGCCAGGGTATCGTAGCAGTCTCCCTTGGGCGCCTTGATGCCGGAGTTCTCCATCATCGCGAAGTCGAAGTTCTGGTTGGTGAAATACCAGGTGAGGTCCAGGTCGGAGGCAAGCTCTTGCCCGAACAGCTCGAGCATATCGCGGGAGAGGCAGTAGCGGGAGTTGATGTCGGGGCAAGCTGACCAGAACTTGACGTGGTCCCGGGCACGATTGAGTCCAGTGGTCTCCGTGTCCACCGCGCACTCCCGAGTGTCCTGGACATGCCGGGCAAACTGCATGAACGATTCGGGGTCATCCACCCAGGTGACGGGTGGAACGTACTGGGTTCCCATTGGTCCTCCACAAAAGAGACACCCCCTCCCGCCACAGGAGGGGGTGTCTGTCAGGCTACTCGTTGTAGTCGGGGTCGCCCTCTTCTCCCTCTCCTCCTTCGCCCTCTTCGTACCCCTTCGCGTGCTTGTCCGCATCGGGATTCTCGGAGCCCCAGGGGTTCTTGATCTTCAGGATCTTCGCCTGGATGTCGAACGGATCGGAGCAGAAGATCTTCTTGAAGACGAACGGCTTGATCTTCTCCTCGAAGTCATCGACCTTATCCTTGTAGGACATGATGTCGATGGCGGTCCATCTGGGAACCTGGACGGTCGAGTTGGTGCCCTCACCCTGGCGCTTGATCTCCAGCTCGCAGTCGAAGATCGACAGCGGCTTGGGGTCCTGGCAGTGGTCACACTCCACCTGCTTGAGGGGGATCGCGACGTTGCCGCACTTGGGGCACTCGCGCTTGCGGGCCACGAAGCTGAGGATGTCCTCCAGCTTCATCTCCGTGGTCTGCATGTCGATGAGCGGGAAGCCACACTTGTCGCACTCGTAGGAGACAGTCTCCAGGCGGCCTTCCCCGCAGCTCTTGCAGTCCTTCTCGATCTCGGACACGATGCCCGCGAGTTCGCTCATGTGACCGGAGCCGATGCTCCAGTGGACCTTGCGGCCGAAGAACTTGTCGAGCTTGGCGGCGCAGTGGGGGCAGCGGCGACCTTCGCAGATCTCATCGTTCATGATCTGCTCGCCCGTGCGCTTCCCCTTCGTGTATTTGATGGGCCGGCCGTGTTCGTCTTCGGCCGGAACCTTGTGGTACCAGGCGAGGTGGAGGACGTTGAAGGCGTGCTTCATGCTCCAGCGGATGTCATCGGCACCCCCTTCCCTCTCCTTGCACCCCAGGCACTTGCCGCCCACGCTCGTCAGTTCCCCGTCCACGATCTGGTACTTCTTCGAGCAGATGAAGCCCCTGTTCGAGCGGGCCGCGAAGTGATCGACGTAGGGGAAGTACTCGGTCTCCTCTCCTTCCATGTTGAGGTAGTTGCCGGGGAGGAGGATGGCCTGGGTGGTGACCCCCACAGGCGGTGCCCAGCGGTGTCTCCACCGGATGCTGAGACCCCCGCCCCTGCCCCCACCCGAGCTCTCGCTTCTCCTCGTGTTGTATCCCTGGACGCGCTGTCCGAAGGAACTTCTCTTCGCTGAATAGCTCATCTTGACCTCCAAAAGTGCCAGTCTACGGCGGCGTCAAGGACCCCTAAAAGGCTGGCTTGATCAAGGTTGTCTGGCTGGGTGTGGTCATCCGCCCAGTCTGGGTATCGCGCACACAAGACCCGAAGACCCCTTCGTCTGAGCCTCCGGCCGGTATCCAGCATTCCCTCCTTCCCTGCTTTGTTGTTGTCGAGGAACAGAATGATCGTGCAGCCTAGCCGGGAGAAGATTCGTTCCTGAGCTCCCGACATTCGGCTTCCCTGAAGCGCGACTACGTTGTCGATGTCGTGTTGGATCAACCAGATACACGCTTTGTAGCCTTCGACCACCACGACTGTATCAAGTTTGTCGAAGAAAGCCAACGGGTAGACGTTGTGGCCGTTCCACAGGAAGTTGTGGCTCTTGATGTCGTATTTCTCGTATCTGGCTCGAACTACAGGGTCGTCAGGGGCATACGGTAGGATGTCCTGCGCCTTGTAAACACGGTACTTTTCACCCTCCCCCAACACAGTGCGTCCAGCCAGTCCTACCAGCCTCCCCTCCAGGTCGCGAATTGGGAAGATGATACGCATTGCGTGCTTGTCGAATCCAATCTCTAGTTTCTTCAGCAGTTTTGGGTCGAATCCCTCCTTCACCAAGTTGGTTGGAAGGTACTGGAAGACGCCAAGAATGGACTCGTTCAGGAAGTGATCGCCTCTTCCGGCGTTGATGTGAACGTCTCTGCGGGGCTGGCGAGGGCGGGTTTTCTCCTCCTCCAGCGTCATGTCGATCAGGTCTCGGGGAGCCCCCATCTTCTGGAGGAATTGGATGAACGTCCCCTTGGCCCCGCAGGCGTGGCAGTAGTAGACCCCTGTTGACAAATTCATGTAGAACGACGGCTTCTTCTCTTCCCCTTGCTTGTGGAAGGGGCAGGGGCCGCCGACATTGTTCGGCCCGGACATCCTGGTGAAGCGCAGGTATTTCTTGGCCGATCGAAGGACGGTGTCCCTCACGAGCTTTTCCGCCCTTTCAACTCCCTCCAGGCTTCCCGAGCATGATCAGCCATCTTGGACTTGGTACGAGGACGCTCTTCCTCCTCCTTGAAGAAGTTCTTCAGGTCGGAGTACTCCTGGAAGATGAGGGGCGTCAAGACTGGATTCCCGTCCTCGTCTACGACCACATTGCCCTCCAGGTTGCGCTGCTTGGTCATCAGACATCCGAAGTCAGTGGCCGGATTCCCGTTGATGGCGAAGCCGGTGATGTTCATCTCCCGGGCGACCGTGATGGCCAGAGCCAGCTCGTTCACCTCGGGGTCTGGCGTCGTCTTCTTCATGATCTCGATTGCGGTGGTGCACGACTGGCCGTAGGCATCCGCATAGGAGATGTTGGAGGCAGACTTGCCACCGCGATCTTCGCTGTCACGGTTTGCCTGGTTGGTCCCCATGATGGGGAGGTTTTCGTCCAGGGCCAGATCTCGGATGTCCTGCGCGATGGCTGTCTGGTCATTCCACTTGGGAGATCGCCGGCCCTCATGCCGCATGAGGTACAAGCCGTCCACGTACAGCGCGTCTGGTCTGTGGTCCCGAATCTTCTGCCGCAGCCCGGAGACACCCCCACCATTCGGGTCAGCTCGGTCACTGGTGATGATCAGAGACTTGTCTCTGCCCATCTCGATTCGGCAGGTGTTCTCGTCTATCTTCATCGTGTCGAGATAGCGGGCGAATCGATCGTACATCGTCCCGCCTTCCGGGACAGGAATCTGATCGAGTGTCTTGCGCTTGAAGGCTCGGTAAGGAGCCTCAATGAGCAGACAGATGCAGCGGTCTGCGATCTCCTCCGGCTTCATCTCTCTTGTGCAGATGAGAACCCGCCGGTTGGCAAAGTCGTAGGCGTGGCAGGCACAGACCAGGAGGATCCAGGTCTTCATGGACTTGGGCCGGCCATAGAGGAGCACAAATTCACCGTTGTTGAACCCCGTGCTTTCCAGGTTGAAATGGTCCCAAGGGTAGGGGATGCCGGTGAGTCCTCCTGCTGCTGCGCTGTCGTAGCGTTCCTTGATGTTCTTGGCAATGTCAGCTACGATCTGATCTTCGCTAATCCGCCGTTTCGCCGATAGCTCCAGGTACTTCTCCCCCACCTCGTCCAGCGTGGTGTCCGGGTTATCGGAGCTGGCCAGAGATTCCACGATCCTGTCCGCCATGAGCTGGAGCTCTGAACGGAGATAGGTTTGGAGGAACTCCTCCACCAGCGCCTTCAGCGTCGTCTTCTTGGGCGGCTTGGGGAGCGTGACCGTGGGGAAGTTCTTCTCGATGTATTCGCGGGAGGGGACAAGACCAGCGGTCTTGGGCATCTTGTAGTACCGCGTGATACGCCGGTAGATCAGTTGACCGTCTTCGGTCTGGAAGTGGTTGAGCGTGATGTTGGCATCCGTGAGAGGTCGAATGTCCTGCTCTTCCAGAACCTTTGAGAGTAGAACAAGTTCGTCGTTGGCCATGGACCCTCCTAGGTAAGCTCGATCCAGACGATGTGACCCTTGTTGACAATGCGCTTGTGTAGCATTGCAGAACTGGTGGCGATCTCCAGGCAAATGTTGTAGCGATCAGACCAGAGAAGCTTCCCTCCGACGAACCCATCCACCGAGGTCCTTACCTTCACTTGCTTCCCGATCCATTCTCGAATCTCGGCATTCCAGTTGTCGTGGATGTTGAGCACGTCCTTCAGCGCCCGGAGTTCTTTCTCCAGACGAGTGATCTTGTCCCGCAGGCTCTGCTCTTGCTTGGCCAGCGTTTCCAGCGTCGGTTTTGACGGCATTGATTCCTCCTGAGATGGTGGGAGGAGAGATCCGTACCCCTCCAAACAGCGTCCGTCAAGAGGGGTAAATCCCTCCTCCCACCGGCTGGAAACTAGGCCAGGACTTTCTGGAGGATGCGCCCACCCAGCGCCTCGAACTCGTACCGCTGGTCCATGTCCTCGTGGTACTCCTGCGCCGCGCGGGTGACGGCCTGGACCGCACCGTAGAGGTTTCGGAGAGGCTCCTCTTCCAGTGCCTTGATCGCCGCCTCGCGGAAGTACTTGGGGGCATCGAGCCTCTTCAGCTCGGTCTCGAGAAACTCGGCCGGATTCTCGATGGAGTGGCCCTGCGCCTTGAGCATCTTCTGCCTGGTGTCCTCCCAGCGGAGGGGGGCGTTGGTGAGGGCCTTGTCGAGCTGCTTGTCGATCTCGTCATCCGTGATGCCGCGGTGCTGCCGGTAGAGAAGGCGGGAGTCGCCCACCGTGATCATCAGCCCGTTGAGACAGACCAGCCGGAAGCAGAACTCATCGATGGTGATGGCGGTGAAGCCAACCTCGGAGTTCCTCATGTGGTAGCCCGGGTAGACCGTGTCATCGGTCGGCAGCTTCTTCTCCATCGCCGCCACCTTGTACCAGTGCGCCACAGCCGGGTCGGGGTGGTTCATGTCGATGGCCCCCAGGCTGATGGGCGGGCCCACGATCGTGTAGTGGTTGCAGTGATCGTTGCCCCAGGAGCTCTTCTTGGAGAGGTGATTCGGCATGAACCTCATCTCCTCCAGCCGGCTCCCGAACCGCTTGTCCATCCGGTCGAAGACACGCTCGTCATCGATGGGGTGGTAGGTGGGACTGAGGATGGCCCTCATGTAGCCATCGCACCCATCGACACCGGGGGCGCCGGGCTTGAACCTCTTGGTGCGGAGCTTCCGGGAGTCTCCGGTCCGGGAGAAGCGCCTGTGGATCTCCTCCTGCACGATCTCGGCCGTCACGAGCTTGGAGTCGAACCACTTCCCCCACTGGATGCCCAGGACCTGGCCGAGCTGCTTCTTGGCCCAGTCCGTCATGCGGAACGTCCCCTGCTGGGGGATCTCGATGTCGAAGAAGAGCCTGGGCTTGGGGTCATTGATGACCTGCTCGACGTGCGGGACGATCCGCAGCTTGGCCATCTCGATCTCGACATCCGGGTTCTTGAGGTCGTCTTCCGCTGCCACGACAGCACGGACATCCTCAAATTTGGCTAGCGTCTTCAGAGTCTCCAGACGAATCCCGTTCATTCAAACCCTCCTGTCCGGCAGTCTTGAAATGCCGGGGTAGAAGATCTTGCTCCATGGACTCCAGTAGTTCATCCAGGAGCCTCTTCGTGTTCTCGGACCAGTCCACGCCCCGCTGAGTCACGGGTGTCGTGGTGCACTTTCCGTGGGTGTTGAGAACCTTCCGTCCGTCACCCAGGTCTTGCTCTTCGACCTTCACGTAGGAGGCCACCATGACCGGCCGGTATCCGGGCGCTGGCTGGGTAGTGATGGTGACCTCCAGGATGTGAAGTCCGTTGATGCGGCAGTCGGCTTTGGTGATGATCATCTTCGCCCCGGCAGGCCCCGGCGGACCTTCTCACTTCGGCGAACCGGCTCCTCGACCTCTCGATGGCGGGGAGGACTGGGAGGTCGATCGCCCAGTCCCTCTGACACCTGACGGGCAAATCGATCCATGTGCATGCCCATCTTCTCGCCGCCCTCGATTGCCAGTCCCTCTGCCAGCTCTCCCGCAGCTTCGGCCGCGATTGAGATAGCACTCTCACTCTGCTCGCAGGAGATCATCACGGACACGGTGGACTCGACCGTCAGCCCGGCCTCCCGAGTGCTGAACCAGTTCTTGAAGCCACGGGTCGCGGTGACCCGAGCGTTTCCTTCTGGGACATCGACTATGCGCGATCCCGCCATCTCATATCTCCTTGTCTCCCGATCGTCTGTACGATTCCAGACGCGGGCGGTTCCTGAGTAGGTGGCGCGTGTCATTCGTTCACCGGGATGGCCGGAAGGATGTACTCCTTCGGTGTCCCAGGCATACTCGCCGGCGCCATCTCCTCTTGTCGGTAAGATTCTCGTACGATCTCGTTGTTGATCTCTCCCTGTCGGGCAAGCTGCTCGAGCCGGGTCTGGTTGACCTCGTAGGTGATCTTCTCCGTGAGGATGAGATCTGCCTGCTCGGCGGGGAGAGCATTGGCCAAGAAGTCAGTGTCGTACCACCGCTTGTACCGCTTCTGTGCGCCCAGCCCCTGGATGACGAGCTTCTCCTTGTCGGAGCTTCGCAGCTCGCCTTTGATCGCCCGCATCGCTGCGTCCAGGGCTTGGTTTCGTAGATCGACTCGGCGCTCGAACTCCTGCATGAGATCGTGGATGTCTGGGTCGGTGAGGAACTCTCGTAGCTGAGCCTCAGCGTCGTGAAACTGCTCCACGGCGCGTTCGGCGAGACTTCGATTCGCCGCCTTCGTCATCAGGTTCGTTCTCCCTTTGTGGTTGTGGGATGCCGTAGTAGACCTCCCGAAGATGATCGATAACACTACAAACCTTCGCCCAGTCGGTCGAGGTTCTCCCCCATGGTCCTTCGTGTCGGTTGTCGTGCGTCCGATAGAGGAACGCGGTGTGATACATCGGCAGCACGGCGTATCTCACATCCGTGTGTCGGCCGGGAAGATGGAATGTGTGCATCCGGCCTCGGATTGAGGCGATGGTAGGTGCTTTCCCGAACAAGGCTTGGAAAGGCACCTTCCCGATGGTGACGATGAGAAGTGGATCGACAAGGTAGATGGTCTCCAGAAGTCGGGGACGACATGCCTCCCGCTCAATCTTAGAGGGTGGACGGTTCTCGATGCGAGGCTCTCCAGTCCTCTCGTCTTTGCCTTCGACCGTGGGTCGGCAACAAACGACATTGGTGACGTAGAGGTCTCGATCTCGGTCAATCTGCATGCTCTCGAGGTAGCCATTGAGGATGCTTCCCGCCTCCCCCTGAAAGGGCAGACCGGTCTCGTCCTCGTGTTCCCCGGGGGCTTCCCCAAGGACCAGGATGTGCGCCCCTGGGTTTCCCTCTCCGAACACTAGCTTGTTGCGGGTCTTGGAGAGCTTGCATCGAGTGCAGTCTGCCCACTCCCTCTGGAGCTGGAGGAGCTTGGGAGCTAGCACGCTCATCGGATTTTCATCCTCAGCCCGTCCTTCGTGATTTGGGACTCGCCCGCGATTGCCAGCCCTGCTGCTTTGGCCCTGTCAATCATGTCCTGCTGCATCTTCTGCTCGAGCGCGACCTGGAAGATCTTCAGCATTTCCTCATTCTGATCGAGCCAGTACCAGGCGATGGGTCGAACACGAAGCGTGATCGGCTTCTTGGAGAAGTTGAGATGGGCGAAGAAGTCGGTCTGGCCGAAGCCTTCTTGGGCTGGGACTATGATGGACCTGGCCATCAGACATTCTGTCAGGAGGATGCTGTTGGCCTGGACGACCTGATCTTCCGTCAGATCAGTCTTCCCGATGTACCAGGTCTGTGGCGTTCCGTCAGAGACGGCAATCCATCGTTCTTCTCTCATTGCGAGTCTCCTTTGAGTAGGGCTTTAGGACGGTGTATTCCATCGGCCCTCCCTGATCCTTCGGCCAGTTCTGGAACTGGCGTTTCAGGGTCGTGCACATTCGATGGAATTTGGGGACGTAGATGTGATCGATGATCACGACCACGGGAGTACGCTTTCCTTCTCTCCGGCGTTGGATCCGTCCGATGCCCTGTTGGAGAGTGTTGAAGCCGCCCTCTTCGATCGCGGAACTCCCGAAGGGCGTGAGGAAGAACAAGGTATCAAGGGTATCCTCATCCAGACCCTCTTTCACTAGCTGGAGTGTTCCAAAGCTAATCGGACGGGTGCGGAGAGTTTCCAGACGAGCCCCGGGCTTCTCGCTTCCAGTGCATAGACCCGAGTTCTCGAACATGCGGTTGAGATGTCGAAGTTGATCGACACTGTGACTGAGCGCCAGCACTTTCCGACCAGTCTCTAGGGGCTGTCGTAGCTTGCTGGCGATGAACTCGTTGCACTCGGAGTGAGTCCCGAGGTAGTTTCGCAGACGGGGGATACTGAGCTTCCCGTTCTTATCCGTCACTTCAGCTCGAATCACTGGATCGTTCATGTTGACCCTGATAGGGCACTCCAAGAAGTAGATCCGTGGCTTCAAGTCTTGCGTGAGGTCTCGGTAGTAGACTCGGCCGATGTGGTACTGGTACATCGCTTCGAGTCCATCTTCTCTGCTGGTCGTTGCTGTGAGTCCGTGTCTCTCCCCGTAGAACAAAGGAGCAGTGGGGAGAAAGAGCGGGGCCGACAAGTGATGGACTTCGTCGTAGATGATGAGGCCGAAGTATCGGTCGAAGCTGAGTGGAAGTTCAGCGTGTCGGAGACCGAGAGAGTGGATCATACAGAGGCAGATGCCTCGACCTTCCCAGTCCCATTCCTCCGGCGGTCCTTGAACCAAGCCCACTCCACCAGGGACATCTAGGAAGAGAGCGATCTGGTCGCGCCACTGGTTGATGAGCGTGGTGTTGTTGACGATCACCAGCGTTGGGACCTTCCGCTGGGAGATGAGATGCAGCGCCATGACGGTCTTGCCTTTGCCACAAGCAAGGTTGAGCAGACCTCCTTGCGACCGCAACATGGCTCCCGCAGCGTCACGCTGTACGTGATCATCTGGCTTCTTGGCATCCAGGACGATGCGACTTTGGAACTCTACTCTGGCTGGCGAAGGCGGCCGGGTGGAAATGACGGGAAAGGGAAGCGTCCCCAGCTCATCGGGTGGGATGAAAGCGCGGGGCACTACCAGGTGAGTCCCCACATCCTCCCAGAGCTGCAAGTAACTGATGCCCTCCGCGCCAAGGACTGGAAACTCCAGCCCGGCCTTCACTGCCTTCGTGTTGATCTCTTGCTTCGGCAGCCAGAGTTGCCTTCCGTAGTAGCCGCAATCGGGGTCTCTGCGGACGAAAAGCAAATCTACCTCCTTTCGGGCATGTAGGAGATGGGGGGCCCTTACCATCTGACGGAGAGCCCCTATTATACATACGGCGTGCGTCCTGTCAACGGATGCGGTAGTTGACCCAGAACTGCCACATCTCATGGAACATTCCGCGCAACATGCCCCCCACCGCATCCTTGGCGAACCGTTCGATTGGCCGTTCGTGCTCGCCTACGATGCCTGCGTTGTGTGCCCCAGCATCGTCTGGCGTCCGACGGCGATAGGTTCCGTAATCTCGACCGGATGTGACTGGGACCGAACGAACTGTACCGGATCGATCTATCTCGGCCCGGCAAGAATGTCGGTAACGACATTCGCTGCATTCGACATCGTTGGGTTCGTAGCTTTTCGCGTTTCCCCAACAAGTGGGTCGCTGACTGGGGTTGGCACCGATATGATCGGCATAGCTCATGATTTCTCCTGTTTGCGAGTTTGGGAGTCCTAGACGAGGTTCTTATACCTGCGCTTCAAAAAGAATTGCGTGAGTGGTGCTCCTCAAGACTCCTTGACCCGTGCTAAAGTAGGGACGTAGTATCACTGAGATCACAAGGAAGAGCCCCATGCACACCGGATCAATCGTCGATTTCTACGATGACCCCAACGGCTTCGTCCTCCAGCAGCGCCTTCCCGAGGGCCTGCCGGACTTCATCAAGACCGCCGAGCACCTCGATGAGAACCGGAGAGCCAAACTCCCGGACGACGTGTTCGCCCTGGTGATGGTGGACGGGGGAGAAGCGATCCGGAAGTACGCCTGTGTGGACAAGGGCAACACCGCCCTCTCAGTGATCTACTTCCTCGAGAACCACGATCGCCTGCCGGAGGAAGCCCAGAAGGTCGCAGCCGCAAATCTCTTGACCGCCTGCGGTTGGTACGACATCGAACCCCCGACCCAGCTTCAGAAGCTCGCCCTCGAGTGGGGGAGTCCGGCGCATCAGCAAGGCATTCAGCAAGTCCAGAACTTCGGTCGAGACATCGCGGGTGGTTGGCAGGCGGCTGGAAAAGCCGGTCTGTCAGGACTGGGGGAACGAGGGTCTTTGATCGCCCAGCAGTTCGGGAAAGGACCCGCCTCCATCGGCCGTCGAATTGGACTGGGTGCGCGGGCGGTGGCCAAGCCTCTTGCTATCGCTGGAGGGGCGGGATTGGCACTCGCTGGAGCAAGAAGGCTTCTCCGAGGTCCCCAGCAACAGCAGCCCCAGCCAATGACGCGGACAGCAGCAGTGGAGAAGACGGCCGGTGTTCTCGGATTCCTGGGGAAGAAGGCGATCAAGAGTCCCCTTTCTGTTGGGCTGCCTCTCGTCACAGCTCCCGGACAGGTTTCTGGGAAGGTCCACCAAGGGATGGAGAGGCATCAGGAGATGCTGGGGGAGCCCAAGACGGGAGAGCTCTCTGGTTCGCGACTCATGCCCAGCCAGAGTGATCGGCCGGAAGATGAGGAGAAGGTTGCGGGATTCGGAGGTGGATGGGAGCACGTGGGGCAGATGCTCAAGGAAGATACTCCCACGCTCAGAGAGCATTTCGGGGCTCTAAAGCAAATACCTGGTCTATTTGGGGAGGGTGCCAAACGGTTCAGCAATGTTCGGTACGGTCTGCCCGGTTCTCACCCCCTGGAGGGGGTAAGTTCTCGGATCGGGGCGGCGGCAAGACTTGCAGCTAAACCGGCGGCTGTCGTGGCTGGAGGACTGGGCGCAGGGTACGGGGCCTACCGTCTGGGCAAACATCTGCTACATCGGCACCCGGAAGAGCAAGTGCACACCGCCGAGGCTCTCCGTCCCTACGTGGACGTGACGGGGAAGGAGCCCCCGCTCAGGATCGAGAAGGTCGCCTCGAAGGAGTTCATCAAGATCGCCGGGGCGACCTACTCACTCGATTCCTATAGCGAGGTGGAGGAAGCCAAGCGGTGGTTCAACGACTACTCCGAGAGTCTTCACCCAGCCGACCGAAGAGAGTTCTGTGTCAAGCTGGCAGCTCGGGCAGACGCTCTTGACATCGACCTTCCCGATCCAATCCTCAAGTACGCCGGAAAAGGGTACGCCTCTGATGAAGAAGTCGAGCGGGACGTGAATACCCGCCGTCAACTCTGGGGAGAATATGACCCGGAGCGGAGCATGCTCGATCGACTGATGGAGAAGAAGGCGGAGGTTTCCCCGGACGTCTTCTGCGAGGCGCTCCGTCAGTTCGATGAGATCACTGGACTGAGCTACCGCTGGGACGAGGCAGTCGTGGACCCGTGGTCCACAACCTACGGCATCACCAAGACGGCTGGGACGGACTGGACGTTCGAGTACGGCGGAGATCGAGTGGATGAGCCCATGCTCAAGCGCCTCGCTCTCTCCAGCCACAAGCAGCTTTGCAAGAAGTTCGGGAGAGAGGTTGTGGAGGAGCTCGGCAAGAAACCCAAGGAGATTTTCAGTTCCCTCCCCTTGGATTCCAAGCGTATCATCATGCGGATGGCTAACGATCCACAACCGTAAGGAGTGACACAATGTCTCACCAGAGTAAATCATTCGGGACAGCCCGTGCCTACCGCGATCACATCTTGCAGGGCCACGGGATGGGGAAAGAAATCCGCGACCTCCGCGCAGATGTGGAGGAGGGCTTTCAGAACAACGAAGCCAAGGCGGGGTTCCCAGCTCTCGATTGGCTGGATGTCACAACCGGTGCTCTCCTAGCAGCCGGCGGGGACATCAAGATTTTGGGAAGGAACCTCCTCCAGAGCCAGACTTTCGACACGCTGACCCTTGGTCTCACCACGGCTGGCGTCGTCGTCACCTGTCTCAAGCCGGGCGACAGTGGCTTCAGCATGAAGATCGTGCAGGGCGCAGGGGCTCTGTCCGCAGCCTTCGCTAGCGGTCTCCTCACGGTCACCCTGGCGGCGGCGGGCAGCACGGCCACTCAGGTGGTGGCGGCAATCAATGCTCTCCCAGCCTGCATCGGAGTGATCTTCGCAGCCGTTCTCAGTGGTGGCGGTGGCACGGTCCTGGTGGCGGCTGAGACTGCTCTGGCTGGCGGTGCGGGGTTCTACGCCGGGAACAAGATCCTGGTTTCCGGCGTGGAGGCTCTGCCGAAGCACGCCGCGAGTTCTTGGTCCAACACTGCGATCATCGTGACGGTGCCTGCTCTGACAGGCGAAACGCCAGCCCGTGCAGCAGGCGATATCGTCAACGTCGTGGTGGAGTCGGACGGCATCTTCTCCGAGGCCCTCAGCGGCGTCCTCGCATAGTCGAGTGCCGACGCATGAAGAAAAACTGCTGGTCCTTCTCGAGAAGATTGGCCAGCGGATAGATACCTCTTCGACCTTCCCGGCCGTTGAGGACGCCGATTCCAACGCAGATCATGTAGAGACCGCCGGTCAACCTGATCCGGCTGTTGAGAAGTCGCACGTTGAGTTCGCGCCTATCACCAAGCGCAATCTCTTCGTGCACCATGACACCCATCCAGTGGTCTTCGACGTTGCTCTCCTTGCCCGTTACGATCTGGACTGGTTCACCTGGGATCCGCAGACTCTCTGGCGGGAGATCAAAGACGACTTCCATGTACCCTCAATCAGTGACCACACCTGCGCCAAGATCCAGGCCATCAGGACACTCCACATCAACGAGTGGTTCTGGACGAAGTGGGAAGTCTTCTGCTGGATCACTCAAGCTCTGAACAACAACATCCCAGACTTCCTAGTGATTCAGAAACCCTCGCTCGCGCAGCTTTTCAACGCTGTCGAGATCGCGGACATGGTGCGGGGAGGAGAGACGTTCTCTCAGGAAGTCCAGGGTTGGGTGGCGTCGTGCATGGTGGACGAGGGTGTGTTCTACGCTGCCAACCCCGTTGCTTTTTGTCAGGATGAGATAGTACAACTGCTAAGAGAGCTGAAGGTAGGGGAGGAATTGGTGGGACCGGTACAGGCAAGGTATCAAACCATCATGAGACTCCCACCACAAGTATGGACGGCCTCTGGCGAGCCGATCTTGCATGAGACGGCTGTGGACATCCAGGTGGCGAAGCTCAAGCTGGCAGCAGATTACCTCGCCATGCGGTACCGACAGCTCAGTGATCAGTTGAGGTTGCTTCAATGACGCATGTCTCTCCTCGGCAGATGATCGCGTTCGTGGATGAACTGACCAAGCTGGGTGGGTATGGTGGCCTCATCGCTGGCGGGGCAGGTTTGGGTGCGCTAGCCAATGTAGCCCGACATCGTCTTTCGGGAGAGGAGCAGCGGCCGGGAAGCACTCTTGGTCAAGCGATTCGTGGGGCCTTGGTCGGCGGTGGGCTGACTGCCGGAGGGGTCCTGGCGACTCAAGGTGGTAGGGAGGCGGCCAAGAAATCAGTAGGGAACCTATTCCAACGTGAACGATACCATCTGACCGGGCAGGGTTTGGGCAAGACTCCCGAGGAACAGCTTGCGAAGGCGAAGGAGATAGGGCTCATTGGTGCGACTCCGGCTGCAGCAGACTACCTCAAGGAACCGGGGATTGTCGGTCGGACGATCAATAAGATGCGTGGGAAACTTCCCAAGACGCAGCTCTCCAAATATGATGAAATCGACCTGGCTCGGCGGACGGCCATGCACCAGGGGGACATCGAGCATTTCCAGAAGGGCTACAAGTCCATGCCGGGGGTGCTTCACGGCCTGCTGAGCAAGAATGAGGCAGGTAAGCTCAACGCCCCAGATGTCCTGAAGTCGAGTTGGCAGCGCATGGATCCTGTGGGTAAAGCCTTCACGGGCTTGGGGGCCTACGAGGCAGTCAAGGGGTTCACCCACAAGCCTCAAGAGGGAGAGCCCGGTCGGATGGAGGCGGGGTTGAGGGGTATCGGTCGGGCAACCGCGGGCATGGTCGCCCCAGGCATGGTCGCCCCAGGCATGCTCATGCATGGGATTGGAGGAACTCTAGGTGGGGCGGGGAAGGCGATGGATGTGGGAGCCTCCGTCTTCAAACGACGGGGTCACGTGGTCCCTGCGGCCGAAACCCAGCCGATGGCTGAAGCTCAACCGGTGGGATACTGATGGCTGATAGCTCTGGAATGACGGGCTCTCAAGGCGCTCTGCGCTTCTCCAGCACGCGCGGGAGAATGGGCGGCACGGGAGATTACGGTCTCCAGTACCCCAGTCCCTTCTTCGACATCGCACACACCTACATGCCCGCCACCGTGAAGATGATGTTCCGGTGGTGCCGGTACTACTTCCTTGTCAACCCGCTGATCAACGCAGTCGTCTTCAAGATGTCGGAGTACCCCATCACCGACATCATCTTCGATACTGAGCGGCCGGAGTTGAAGGCCCAGTGGAACGACTTTCTGCTCGACCACCTCCGCTACCGGTCCTTCCAGATCGAGGTTGGGCTGGACTACCACACCTACGGCAACGCTCTGGTCTCGATCTTCTACCCGTTCGTGAAGATGCTGAAGTGCCCGAACTGCGATCACACCAAGCCTGCTAGGGACTCAGAGTACCGCTTCCAAAACTACGAGTTCATTATCACCTGCTCGAAGTGCGGGCATCACGGTCCAGCCAAGGTTCACGATCACTACATCAAGGCGCCCAAGGGCATCCGTCTTCTGCGGTGGAATCCCGAGGACGTGGATGTGCGCTACATCAACGAGACCGGGGAGTACGAGTACTACTACGAGATCCCCACGATTCTGAAGAACGACATCATCATCGGGAAGAAGTCCACGGTTGAGACTGTCCCCCAGATCTTTGTGGAGGCGCTCAAGAAGAAGATGGCGGTGGTCTTTAGCCGCGACAACATCTACCACTTCAAGCGCCCGACCTTGGCCGGGAAGGACCGAGGCTGGGGAACGCCGAACATCCTGCCCGTGTTGAAGGATACCTTCTACCTCCAGATCTTGAGGAAGGCGCAGGAGGCCATCGCTCTCGAGCACATCGTGCCTCTCCGCATCCTCTTCCCGCAGTCGGGCTCAGCCACGTCCGACCCCTACACTTCCGTCAACCTCCAGGATTGGAGGGATCAGGTCTCCTCAGAGATCCGGCGATGGAGGGCAGACAACAACTACATGCCGATCATGCCACTGCCCCTGGGCAACCAGACCATCGGTGGTGATGGGCGTGCGCTCCTTCTCAGCCAGGAGATGCGGAATCAGTCCGAGCAGATTGTAATCGGCATGGGTATCCCAGTGGAGCTCGTGTTTGGGGGCATCAGCTACTCGGGCAGCAACGTCAGTCTCCGGATGCTGGAGAATACCTTCCTCGGTTACCTCCAGGACCATGTCACTCTGATGAAGTGGGTCATCAAGCGGACCAGCTCGTACCTCGGGTGGTCCCCAGTCCGGGCTCGTTTCAAGCCGTTCAAGATGGCCGACGATCTTCAGCGGAAGGCGTACCTCTTCCAGCTCAACCAGGCCAACAAGCTCTCTGATGAGAGTCTGATGGCGGACGCCGACTTCGATGCGGAGAAGGAAGACAAGATCATGGAGCGGGAGGCCACCAGGCGAGCCTCCTCCACGAAGAAGCAGCAGCTCCTCCAGGCGGAGATCCAGGGTGAGGCGGGGATGGTTCAGATGAAGTGGCAGAACAAAGCCCAGAGCCAGCAGATGAAGGAGCAGATGGCCATCCAGAACGAGATGGCTAAGGACCAGGCCGCCTTCCAGGGACAGATGCAGAGTGGTATGCAGCAGCAACAGATGGCGGCGCAGCAGGGTGGAGAGGCCCCGCCTCCAGACCCGGCGATGCAGCCGCTTCCTCGGCATCCGGAGCTACTTGAACCACCACCGGCTATCAAGTCGCCCCTCACGCTCCAGTCGGTTCAGCCGGTAGCCCCTACCGCCACAGGAGAAGACCTGGCTGGGAAGAGCAACGTCGATCTCCTGTTGTTGGGAAGGGGACTTGCCGACAAGCTCAGTGCCCTCGATCCTTCCCAGAAGCCCCAGGCGCTGGCCCAGCTCAAGGAGATGCAGCCCCAGCTCCACGATGTCGTCTTGGGGCTAATGATGAGTGGCGCCAATGGCCCTTCGCAGGCCGGAGCCGCCGCCGCGCGGCCTCTGCCGGAGCAGAGGCCAGCGCGGCGGGGTCCCGAGGCTCAGTTGCTTTAGCAACCTTTCTTCATCTGAGCCCATTCGAACTCTTGTTGCCGAGCGACAGCTTCCGCCTCCTCCCTCGTCACCTTCTCTAGCTGTGCCTCCTGCTTCTTGATGCAGGAGTAGGCCGCCACCCGGTAATCCTTGAGCCATCGGTAGTGCTCCCGGAACTTCGCCTCCTCACTTCCCATCTCTGGGTTGACGAGTCGTCCCTTCAGCTCCAGAGCTCGGAGCTTTGGGTACCAGAAGCACAGCCGGTCGCGACTGGCGTGCCGCTCTCCATCCGGGTTCACGGCCACTAGCTGCAACCCCGAGTTGGAGAATCTCGCCAGATACGTGTTGACTTCCTCGTCCAGCTCTACGTGGCAGAGCCGGTCGAGATCGTCTCGTGTGCAGATCCCTAGAGCGGGGTCCGCAACAAAGGCCGTTCCCCGCTTTGTCATCGGTTACCTCCTCACAGAGCCCAAGAGTAGTTCACCTTCCTCCGTGTCTCCCTCTCCAAAGCCCTCCGTGATGCACTCTGGGCAAAGGATTGTCTCGTTCCGGGGATCTTCAAGAGGCACGAAAATCCCCGTCTCGAAATCCTGTCGTCCCAACCTCACACGAAACGCCCATCGCACCCTTCGGAAGTCCACCCCACACAGATCGCATGAGGTTGGAGAATTGGCGCCCCACTCGGACCGTAGAAATCGATCAATGAAACAGTCCGCGTGGTAGAACTCCAGTACGGCGTGGCGCCTGAGTTTGGCGTCGTACTCACTGGAATGGTCGGCGCTGAATCGAAGGCAATGCGGGTCTTTCCGCATTGGTGTCATTTGCCCCGATTCAACAAGCACGAACTCCCGTTCATCTTCTATGCCGAACGGTTCTCCGCAAAAGGCACAGCTATGATCGGGGTTCATGACGAAGCATCCGTCTTCCATTCGGGAACCTCCTAGTGGTCCCCAGTTCTCCGTCCGTCCCTCAGCTCCCTCGCTTCGCTCACTGCGACGTAGAGCCCGGCGGCCACCTCCTCAAGGAAGGCGGCGAGGAAAGACAGGACGAAGATCTGGAAAATCACTCCTCGTCCCCGCTGTCAGATCCACCCTCATCCGAATCCCCTCCCTCAAGTTGGTCATCGACCAACTCCTGGAAGTCGGAGAGGGAATCTCCATCAATGTGATCGAACTCTTCTTGGTCCTCAGGTCCCATTCTCTTTCTCCTTTGGCTACGAGGTTAAGCAGCTCTGCCTCTTACCTTCCTTATACCCAATCCGAGATGATCGTTTCCGGAACCCTCGGAGCCATGATTTCGTTTGCCTTGCCCCGCTGCGATCTGGTAGCTTGGTCATACTAGCTACACCCGAAGAGAGTCTTGGGACTCTCGAAGACTCGGGAGATTGCTGAAGATGGCACGTCTGTCCCCGGAAGAGGGATTCCAGATCCTCAAAGATCGTGTGACCCAGACCATTGGCGGGCTGTTCCCTGTCATTGGGAAAAAGAACACTCTTGAGCTGAAGGATGTTCAGGTCAACGACAACCTCCACATCGATGACATCCGTTCCCAAAAGCAAGCGAAGACCATGGGGCGGTCATGGTCGGTTCCAGTGGAGGCCACAGTTGCGTTGAAGGATAACGAATCGGGCAAGGTCATCGACCAGAAGAAGATCAACCTCCTGAGTCTCCCCAAGACCACTCGTCGTTTCTCCCACATCGTGGATGGGCAGGAGTACCAGATCGACAACCAATGGAGGTTGAAGTCTGGTGTCTACGCGCGGGTGAAGGACAACGGAGAGCTCGAGTCCCAGTTCAACCTGGCCAAGGGAAGAGGCTTCAGCCTAGACTTCAATCCTCAGTCTCGCCAGTTCACGATGGGCTATGGCACGTCCAACATCCCACTCCGTCCGCTTCTGCATGAACTCGGCACTCCGCCGGAAGAGATCGAAGCACGCTGGGGGAAGGAGATCGCAGGCTCCAATCAGAAGAGCGGTGAGCAGGCCCTGCTGAAGTTCTTCAAAGCCTCCACGGGGAAGAAGCCGGACAACCTCGAGCAGGCCCGTCAGCATCTTCGCGAGACCCTGGATGGGACGCGCCTTCTCCCGGAGACCACGCGCCTCACGTTGGGCAAGGAGTACACCAAGGTCACCGGCCCGGTGCTTCTGGATGCAGCGACCAAGCTCCTGCACGTCTCCCAGGGTAAGGCCCAGCCGGACTCTCGTGACGCGCTCATGTTCAAGAATCTGCACTCGGTCGAGGACTTCATGTCCGAGCGGATTCAAGATCAGTCACGGAGGATCATGCAGCGAATCCAGAACAGTCTGGATCGCAAGAAGAAGGTCCGAGAGATTATCGGACCTGACGTCTTCCAGAAGCCTGTCCGGACGATGTACTACACGACGCTGGCGAACATCCCAGACCAGACCAACCCTCTGGAGATGCTCTCCGCCCAGATGAAGACGACCATCATGGGGGAGGGTGGCATCAAGAGTGGACACGGAATCTCGGAAGAGGCCAAGTTGATTGACCCATCGCACCTTGGCTTCCTTGATCCCATCCATACACCCGAGGGCCAAGCCACGGGTGTGACGCTACGCCTTCCGATGGGGGTGAAGAAGCGAGGCCACGACGTCGTAGTCAAGATGCGCAACCTCAAGACGGGTAAAATGGAGGACGTCAATCCTGAGAAAGCGATGGCGTCCAGTTTCGTTCTCCCCGACCAGGTTCAGTGGAAGAATGGCAAGCCGACAGCTACTGGGAAGGTGAAGATCAGCGCGCCGGGGAACGAGATAGTGGAGGGGAACTTGAAAGACGCGCAGTACGTGATGCGTGATCCTCTCCAGATGTTTTCCATTGCCTCGAACCTCATCCCTTTCATGGCTGCCGACCACCCGAATCGGAGCACGATGGCCGGCCGGCACATGGAGCAGGCCATCCCCCTAGCCGACCGGCAGGCCCCACTGGTTCAGAGTGGGGCAGCCAAGAATACGTTTGATGAGATCGTGGGCAACTTCGCTGGTCACGCCTCCAGAATCTCCGGCGAGGTCGTGAGGGTAGGAAAGGACCACATCGTCGTCAAGGATGCTCAAGGTAAGAGGATCGAGCATCAAATCTACGATCACTTCCCGCTGAATGCTGACAAGTCCTTCCTGCACTCCGAGCCCATCGTGAAGGTCGGAGATAAGGTGAAGAGGGGTCAGCCGATCGCCGACACCAACTTCACCAGGAACGGGACCCTAGCTTTGGGGACCAATCTCCGGGTGGGCTACATGCCCTACAAGGGCTACAACTTCGATGATGGAGTCGTCATCAGCGAGACCGCGGCTCAGCGTCTTGCCAGCGAGCATCTTCACCGGAAGAGCATCGCCATCGATCCGAACCTCACCCTGAGCAAGGAGAAGTTCCAGGCGTACGTCCCCAATGCCCTGACTCGAGAGCAGGCCGCCAAGCTAGACGCCGATGGTCTGATCAAGCCAGGTGTTCAAGTGATGCCCGGTGACACGCTCATCGCCGCTCTGCGAAAGAAGACAGAGCAGGTTGAGGACAAGGACCTTGCCCGAATGCACCGTTCCCTAATCAGGCCGTTCAAAGATGACAGTGTAAAATGGGAGGCAGATCGGCCTGGGGTGGTGACCGAAGTCATCAAGCGTGGTCGGCAGGCGGTGGTTCACGTTCGGACTCTGGAGCCTATGGAGCTGGGGGACAAGCTGGCCGGGAGGCATGGGAACAAGGGCATTGTTACGAAAGTCATCCCAGATCACGAGATGCCTCACACGAAGGACGGGAAGCCACTCGAGATCTTGCTGAACCCCACTGGCGTAGTTGGTCGAACGAACCTGGGACAGATCTTGGAGACGGCTGCAGGTAAGATCGCAGAAAAGACGGGCAAGCCTTACGTCATCAAGAACTTCTCCCCCAATGCCGACCTACATGAAAAGGTCACAGCAGATCTCAAGGCCCATGGGCTGAGTGACAAGGAAGAGGTTGTTGATCCCACGACTGGGAAGAGCTACGGGGATGTGACAGTCGGCCCCCAGCACATCATCAAGCTCAAGCACCAGGTCGAGAAGAAAATGATTGCTCGTGCCGGTGGACCAGGATACGCCTACGACGCGAACCTGGTCCCCCGTGGGGGCGGTCCGCATGGCGCGCAAGCTCTGGGCCAGCTTGGCCTCTACTCAATGCTGGCTCACGGGGCTAAAGCGAACCTGCGGGAGATGCAGACGGTCAAAAGTGATGCTGCCCAGGGTGATGCCTTCTGGTCCGCCCTCCAGGCCGGCGAGCCCCTCCCAGCCCCACGCCCGACGTTCGCCTACAACAAGTTCATGGCGTACCTGAATACGCTGGGTGTGAACGTCAAGAAGAATGGCAACAACCTTCAGCTCATCCCCTTCACCGACAAGCAGGTAGAGGAGATGAGCAATGGCCAGATCAAAGATCCTGGTCGCTGGGTTCGCGCGAAAGACCTGAAGGAGGAGAAGGACGGCCTGTTCGATCCGAAGATCACGGGTGGAAACGGCGGGACGAAGTGGTCTCACATCCGCCTGCCCGAACTGTACCCCAATCCTCTGTTCGAGAGAGCAGTGCAGTCCCTCACTGGGCTGAACGGGAAACAGTACGACGACATCATCGCCGGTCGGGCAGCTATTGATCCCAAGACGGGGAAGCTGAGCAACAACACAGACGATCATCTCACGGGAGGGGTAGCCTTCGAGCATCTCCTGAAGAAGATTGACCCCAAGGCGGAACTCGAGGACGCCAAGAAGAAGCTGGCGAACCCGAACTTGAAGGGCAACCGGCTGGACAGCGCGAACAAGAAGGTTCGTTACCTGACCGCGCTGACCGAGGCTGGCTTGCATCCCAAGGACGCCTACCTGATGCGGAACGTGCCGGTGATCCCACCGATCATGCGGCCTGTTTCACAGCGGCCGGATGGAGATCTCAACTTCGATGACCTCAACCAGATGTACAAGTTCATCGGGATCTCCGCTAACAAGCTCGAGCAGCTCTCCCCATTGATGCCGCCGAGCGAGAAGCACGAGCTCAGAGCCGAGGTTTACGACCATCTGAAGTCCCTCACGGGCATTGGGGGCTACGCCAACAGGGACTTCCGTGGTGTGCTGGACATCCTCCAGGGCAAGCGCCCGGAGAAGGAGGGCGGTAAGGGGACGGGGGAGAAGATCGGCAGTCCGAAGGAAGGTTTCTTCCAGAAGAAACTCACTCAGCGGAAGCAAGACCTCTCCATGCGGTCCACGATCGTACCGGAACCCTCACTAGGATTGGATGAGCTGGGGATCCCTCGCGCGGCCGCGCTGGAGCTCTACAAGCCATTCGTGATTCGAGAATTGCGGGGTCTCACCGGCATCTCCCCGCTGGCTGCACAGAAGCAGGTGAAGGAAGGGGGCCCACTGGTGCAGAAAGCTCTGGAACGGGTGGTGGAATCCAGGCCAGTGTTGCTGAAGAGAGATCCCGTCCTGCACAAGTACGGCATTCAGGCATTCAAGCCTAAGATCGTGTCCGGGAAGGCGATCCAGATTCATCCTCTCGTGACTTCCGGCTACAACGCGGACTTCGATGGCGATGCCATGTCCGCCTTCGTGCCGGTGATGACGGATGCGGTTGAGGAAGCGAAGGGCATGTACCCGTCTAGGAATCTCTTCAATCCCTCGACCGGCAGCTTGATGTACAAGCCTACGTTGGAATCTCAGCTCGGCCTCTACGGACTCACCAAGCCGGGGCAGAAGATCAGCAAGACTTTCAAGACTGTGGTGGAGTTGGAGAGTGCCCTGAGAACAGGGGAGGTTGATTCAAACCATCAGGTGAAGGTCGGCACTATCACGGCGAACGCCGGCCGCTTCCTGATTGCGGGGGCCCTTCCCGAAGCCATGAGAGGAGACTTCCTTCGGAGCAAAGATCTGCTGGACAAGAAGGGTCAAGATCGTCTCCTCACCCAGGTGGCTCAAGATCATCGAAACGACTACGGAACCGTGGTGAACAAGCTGAAGAACTTGGGCAACCACTGGTCCACCGCGAAGGGCTTCACACTTGGGATGGAGGACATCAGACCAGAGAGAAAGATGCGGGATCAGGTCATGGCCAAGGCGGACGCTGCGGTCGCACAGATCTCCGCCAAGACAGATAAGGAGCGGCAGGCGAAGACCGTACAGATCTACGACCGAGCCACCCAGGAACTCCAGCGGAGAATGGATCTATTACCCGAGGACAGCAGCAACATTCTGGTCATGAAGCAGGCTGGTGTGAAGGCGTCGCCGGAGACTGTCCGTCAGATCAAGGCATCTCCCATGCTCATCGCCAACGCCAAAGGTGAGATCATTCCCACCCCGGTCAGGAAGTCGTATGCTGAGGGCCTGGACATCTCAGACTACTGGACTTCGATGTCGGGTGCCCGAAAGGGAGTCATCCAGAAGGTTCAGCAGGTCCAGGAGCCAGGTTACATTTCGAAGCAGGTCATGAACTCTGTGATGAACAACGTCGTCATCGACAACGACTGCGGGACTACCAGGGGGATCGCTCTCTCGGTCGATGAGAAGGACATCCTGGATCGGCATCTGGCCTCAGACATCAAGGCTGGGAAGAAGGTCTTCAAGGCAGGCACGCTCATCACCCCAGAGGTTCGCAGCACCCTCCGGAACAACAAGATCGGACTCGTCCCAGTTCGATCACCGCTCCGCTGTAATCATGGACCGGGTGTCTGTCAGAAGTGCTTCGGGTTGAATGAGGAAGGACGCCTACCGGAACCAGGAACCAACGTTGGCGTGATGGCTGGTCAAGCTCTGGGAGAACGAGCCACTCAGCTTGCGATGAAAGCGTTCCACACGGGAGGCACAGCATCCTCGAAGGAAGGCTTGGTGGATGAGTTCGAGCGGGTGAAGCACCTACTCCTCTTCCCCAAGACTCTCCCCGGTTCGGCTACTCTCAGCACAGCATCCGGCAAGGTCGAGAAGATCGAGAGAGATCCGGCTGGAGGACACAACGTCTACGTCGGCGGGAAGCGCCACTACGTTCCCCAGAACCGCGGCGTTCCCCAGTTCGGGGGCAAGTCTCTTCAGACAGGTATGGAAGTGAAGAAGGGCATGCCCCTCTCTGGCGGCCCAGTGAATCCTCACGAGATGCTGCCGCTTACCGGGGTAGAGCCCGTGCAGGGCTACCTCTCAGATGCTCTTCACGGAATCTACGGGCCCCACGGCATCCGCCGGAGGAACACCGAGGTGGTGGTGAAGGCGTTGACGAACCTCACGCGGATTGAGGATGTCGGCGATCACACCGGCTACCTGCGCGGGGACTTCGCTCCGACTTCGCAGGTCTCCAACATCAATCGGCAGCTACCCAAGGGGAAGAAGCCGATCGTACATCAGCCGGTGTTGAAGGGTGTAAACGTCCTGCCGTTGGACATGCAAGAAGACTGGATCGCCAGGCTGAACCACCAGAATCTGAGCAAGACAGTGATCGAGGCGGCTCAGGAAGGCTGGACGTCGAAGCTGCACGGCAAGCATCCCATTCCCCCGGTCGTGCATGGCGCCGACTTCGGCCGGGGTCAGAAGCCCTGGGAATACTGATGGACAAGCACGCGATCATAGAGAATGCCTTTTTGGATGAACTCGAACAGATCTCTAAGGAGGCAGGCCTCATGAGCTTCCTTGGGGGCGGTATGAAGGGTTGGGGTCAGGTCCTACGAGGAGGACCCAGTGCGATGTCTCGCGGTGCGGCTAGACTGGTGGAGGGGAAGCCGCAGGGGATTCTCGGACACGTCGGGCAGATCTACCGGTCAGGGACGCAGGGGGCGGGTGAGCGGGCTCTCATGTGGGGCCCGAATCAAGTGCACATGATGGGCGCGAGGCAAGGCGGAGTTCTGGGGGGTCTTGGAGCTCTGGCGAAGTCACGCTACGGTCAGATGGCTGGCGTGGCAGGTCTTGGAGCAGCCGGCTTGTATGCTGGGTCGAAATTGCTCCACCATCAGCCGCAGCAAACAGCGCCGGCGCAGCCTCAGATGCAGGGATACGGATACTACTGATGCCTCCGGCTAAGTCATTCTCCAACTCACCCACTCAGCGCGGCACGAGCGCAGCCATCATTGAGACGGGCGTGATCGCGAACGTCAACACCAAGAACTTCACTGCCGATTGGGTTTCCCAGTTCTCCGGCAAGCACATCACCGACCTTCAGATCATGACTCCCTACTTCCACTTCAACAACGGGGAAGGCTTCTCCTGCGTACCAGAAGTGGGGGCGATCTGTGCAGTGTGCTGGCCTTCAGATGGCGATCCGGCGTTCATCATGGGGTTTCTAGGCGGGCCAGAGCTGGAGGGGGCGAGCGTTGACAAGTACCTGGAGGAGAAGACCAAGGACGCCGGCGTTGAGAGTGAAGAAGATCTCTCCGCAGCAGCGGACACCAAGTCCGGGGGCTCTTCGACCAGCAAGAACGCCCCCGATGCCAGCTTCCGCGGTGGACGGCCTCTCCTCAACCCGGGCGACATGCTCTGGCAGGGGAGGGACGAGAACTTCGTGGTGCTTCGCAGAGGTGGTGTGCTCCAGATCGGAGCGACCAACATCTGCCAGCGAGCCTACATCCCGGTCCTCAACTACATCCGCGACTTCAGCGAGAATTACGAGCTCAACACGGCTGCGGGGATGCTGAGCTGGACCGTGGGTCGAGATGAGGATGACCCCACTGGGGATGCGCCAACTGAGTTCACTCTCCTGGCCCGCGAGAACGCCCAAGATAAGAAGGCTTCGATCAAGGTCAGCGTAGGTTGCTTGTCTGAGAGCGTGAACGACACAGCTTTCATCGAGGTCACGGTAGCCCCCGAAAGCATTGATCCCTCGACTGGAGAAGTCTCAGGTTCTTCGGAGTACACCCTGCTTATCGATAAAGCGGGCTACACATCCATGAAGCAGTCGGGGGACAGGACGGAGGAGATTGGCGGGAGTGATAGTTTGACAATCAAGGGGAGCCGGACTACCAAGATCACTGGCAGCGACACCACTACGATCCTGGGCAAGTCCGACACGACTATCACGGGCACCCACACGATCAAGGGGACAGTCAGCAAGGAGACCTGGCTAACGTCCAAGGTCATCACCGCTCCCAAGCTTCTGCTTGGAAGCGAAGCTGCTGTTGAGCCCGTACCCCTTGGGCTAAAATTGGTCCAATGGTTGGCTGGGCATTGCCACTCGGTTGCAGGAGTCACGAAGGGGCCTGATACTGTGAACACGGCAACACCAAGTGGGGCTAACCCAAGCCAAATGAAGTTAGTCTTGTGCAGCAAGACCGTGACGGTGAACCAGTAGGAGATGAGAATGGACCTCTTCCTTGATAAGAAGCTGACGTTCGAGAAGCTGGGGCAGGAAGCTCTAATGGGGGAGGACCCCAGTGAATGGCCTCAACAGATCTTGGACCAGCTCTACAAGCAGGTACCCTACTCCAGCGACTACTCCCCCAAGGTGGTCTTGGACACCGTCGATCCCGATCGGCGTTACGCCATGGGTCGGGTGGAGCTCCTGAACAAGCTGGCCATCAATCCACGAGATGACTCGACTCCGGCGGAGTTGCTGGGGAGACAAAAGGTCGTGCTCCCAGTCGTCATCAAGGATGGTCGGTTGGCGCCACTCGACCTCCTCCTGAGCAACGGAGAGGTCGAGCCCATGACGGAGGAGCGGCTTCGCACCGCCCTCTTTCGCCCTTCCCTCTTCGATGCCGTGCGGAAACGCCCCGGCGACCTCTCCATGGTCGAGCAGCTCTACCCACCGACCCGCCAGTACGGCGGGGCGAGGGGGCCGCTGATCGCGGACGTGGGAAGTTCGTCATTGGGCAGTGTCGAGAAGGCATCCTCCGCCAAGCCGGAGTTCCTGATGGATGCCATTCTGCCCACGATCAAGAAGGCGCACGTAGATGCGCTCACCAACCGACTCAATGACGATCCCTCTCTTCGCGCCGCCGTCTTCTCCAACGACTCCATGCTTCCCTTCATGGCCAAGCTGTCGGAGGTGACAGAGACGAAGGAGACCGGGGACGACTACCTTCGGAAGGTGGCTTCCTGCATCACGCCAACGGTTCTCCAGGTCCAGAAGGTCGATGGGGGTTTCCTCGTCAAGACCGCCAACCCCGAGGCCCTCATCCCGAACGCGGACGTGGTGTCCCGGCCCGCGGCAGTAGGGGCTCTGGGTGGAGATCTCGTGAGCAAGGTCGAGTCGGATGGTACGACCACCATCAATGCCCAGCCGGCCATGAAGGAGACGCTCATCGACCTGGAGATCAAGGTCATCGACACCTTCGGTCTCTACAAGGTCAAGACGGTGGGCGACAACAGGGAGCTGGTGGGGTGGGCCTTCCCCAAGATCATGGCGTTCACCGGAGAGGTTCTTCCTCTAGCGGTCTTCAGCAACGGCAGTGAGTCCGCGATGCAGGAGAACATCGCGGGCGTGCCGGTGGCGAAGCAGACCGACCTACTGGATGCTCCTCCTCAGGGAACCGGCTGCTTCTACTACGCCTCCGATTCGGGGGCCGTGGGTCTCGTCCCAGTGCACATCAAGGGTGAGCAGGAGACGCCGGAAGGAGCCGCCTTCATCGCCGAGACGGTGATGGGGGAGCCCTGCGAAATCGTCAAGACCCCCGGCCTGAAGGAAGTCTCCGTGATCGGACCGGGGCGCTACGGCATCCCAGAGGACTGCGGCTTCATGCCCCTGGAGAACAACGTCGATCTGGCCTCCAGCCCGGACGACTACATCAAGACCGCTGAAGCACGGATGCTGAAGACAGCCGTCCGGGTCTTCACGGATGGCACTCTCTACGCCTTCGAGGGGCAGGAGATCGACAAGCTCGCTGGCGTGATGCCCACCCAATTCCTGGACCAGGACGACGCCATCTTCCTGGCCTCCATCCTGGGGCAAGATCCCGATCTGACCAAGACGGCGTTCGCGGAGATGCGGAAGAAGGGACAGTACGAGATCTGGTTCCAGGCCCGTCCGATCCAAACCTTCCGTACGAAGTTCGCTCAAGCACGGAAGCACGCGGCCGAGATGCTTCAGCGCATGCCGGACCTGCGGGCAGACCTCGTGAAGGAAGCTGCGCCACTCGAAGACCCCATCGCCGTGGACAAGATCTTGTCGATGGGCTTCATCAACCCGGAAAACATCTCGATCTTCGCAAGCTACGTCCCGGAGATCGAAGGGACCATTCGGAAGCTGTCGGAGCTTCTGCTGGCCTCCCGGCTGGGGCTGAACGCGGTGGACCAGGGTGCTGTGCAGCGGGCTCTCGTACACCTGGATAAGGTCGTGGCAGGACTGAAGACCCTGGGAACGACGCCTGAGGCGTAAGATGATCTCTCGCTCTCCCTCCGAAGTGTTTGTGAGGTTCCTCCTGAGCCAACGGGAGTATGATCCCAACACTATCCTGCGGATGCTGGAGGACTTCGGACTGGAGGGACTGGGGGCTGGGTACATCAAGCGGGTTCAGATGGAGATGGGGGAGTTCCCCAATCCCTGGGAGCCAACAAAGAAGGCGGGTCCGTCCAGGGACTTCCTTCGCAAGTGGGGCATCCTCGACCTCTGGTTCCCCAGCCCTCATGTGAAGGAAGCGTACGAGATCTTAGCCAACCCCCAGCTCCGTGCGGATGTGGAACAGTTGCTCCTCTCACCGCTACGGATCGAGGAGGTAGTCACTCGCCTCAACCGGCATCATGAGATCAGTCTCACGATCGAGGGAGTGCAGGCATTCGGGCACTACTTCTGGAACAAGAAGCTGCTGCCCATGCACGAGTGGGTCGAGTTCCTGGAAGAGCGGCCGCATGCGATGAACAGCGTGGCTGTTCTTCGGGTCAGCCCTGATATGGCCCAGGCACTGGTGCCGTGGGTGCTGGGAATGTCCGGCCCACCAACGAGCCTGAACACAGGAGTAGTCTCCCGGAGGATGAGAGACATCGCCTTCCTGAAAGTGCTGGAGATCGAACGACAGCCAGCTACCTTGGCGCATTCGAAGATGATGAAGAACTACATGGACGTCATCAGCGATGCCGAGAATCAGATGCGGCAGAGCGATGTGGCTTTGAAGGATGTCCTCACTGCGTTCGAGAAGTTCCGTCTCCGGAAAGACACAGCCCCGCTCCCATCCATCGAGGAGGTGGCCGGGCCGAATTACAGTCAGTCTGGAGTGGGGACGGGACGGAGTGAAGTACTGGCCGATGCTCAGTTCGAGGAGGAAGAGAACCATGGCTGAGACACAAGAACCGACCAAACCTTTCTGGATGGATGACGAGGAGTGGAAACTCCGTGGGCTGCCGAAGCTCGAGGGGAACTTGGCCAACGCCGTGTCGGATGGCGTGCCAGACCTGACGTGGGTGGATGCGGGGCATCTCAAGGGCGCGTGGGTCATCAAGGACGGGCTCCTGATCTACCACTTCTACAAGAAGGACCGGAAGGAGATCTACGACGTCGCCCAGGCTGCGATGGATGACGTCAAGAAGACGTGCTCCAAGGAAAATCTCCCGGCTGCCCAGCAGAAGATTGCGGAGCACGCCAACCAGGAGCTCGAGCGCCATCCCTGGTGGCTGGGGTTCAAGGAGACGGTGGAGGGGGTCTTCAAGGAGCACTTCCGCTTCCAGCCGTTCAAGCTCGACTTCTATCGGGAGGTCGATAGCTGGTCGGTCGTGATGTCTGAGCCCAACACGCCCGTGCGTTGGTCCAAGCAGCAGTTCGAGGCCCCCTTCTTCGAGGTCTCGAGACTGCTTGGAAGCTAAGTGAGGCCGGCTTTCGCCGGCATCACGACTTCCCTCGCTCAAGTGTGGATCCCTCGGGTGTTGCCGGCATCTACATTACGGCCCGAGGTCCCACACTTGAGTTTTGGGGTTGAGAGACCGGGCACGGTGATGCTGTTGCCGGCAGTTGACCATCCGACTCAAGGCTTGGTGTCGGCGGTCAAGGTTCTTATACCCGTGGACCCCGTCGTCTTCAGACTCGAGGCGATTTCATGAGTGTCATCAACCTGTCAGAGGCGGAGATCCTTCAGTCAGCTCGGACCATCCCCCTTGTTTGGTCCATCGATCGTGGGGTGAAGGAGCCCTGGTTCGACTACAATGAGGACGGGGAGCCCACCGACTTCGGGTTCGATGAGGAGCCGCCAGATCCAACTCCTGAAGACCTGCTGGCCCTCAACCCTGAGCTGTTGATCTACGACGTCTCCCCTTCCCAGTTTGCTGAGACAGCTATCCAGGTCCCAGAAGCTGGCCGAGTCAGTCAGTTCTCCTTCGAAGGCAGAGAGTATCTCCGTAGGATCTACGATACCGCCTCGGACAAGGTGCTTCTGAAGTGCGGACGGCAGGTGGAGAAGAGCACGACGTTGGGGAACAGGCTGCTCTGTTACTCCGCGCTGACCAACAACTTCCGTTCTCTCTACGTCGCCCCTTCCGCGGAGCAGGCTAAGGTCTTCTCGGTGGACCGCATCAAGGACGTGGTGGAGTCTTCTCCACTCCTCAAGGCGTACACCACCACGAAGATCAGCCAGGCCGTGTTCTTTAAGAAGTTCATCAACTTCTCCCAAATCCGTCTGCGGTACGCTTACCTCACCGCCGACCGAGTCCGAGGCATCCCAGCCGACCTGGTCTGCATCGATGAGCTCCAGGACATCCTGGTGGACAACATCCCGATCATCGAGCAGTGCGCCTTCCACTCCAGCTACAAGTTGTTCCTCTACTCCGGCACGCCGAAGTCGGAGGACAACACGATCGAACACTACTGGCAGGAGTTCTCCACCCAGAATGAGTGGGTGGTCCCCTGCGAGCGGCACGGGACGCCGAACAACCCCAGCTCGTGGCACTGGAATGTGCTGGGGGAGAAGAACATCGGCAAGCAAGGATTGGTCTGTGACAAGTGCGGAGAGCTGATCAGTGCTGCCCATCCACAGGCCAAGTGGGCTAGCATGAACCCCCGAACGCCCTCGAATGAGAACAAGGTGGCCTTCGAGGGTTATCGAATCCCTCAACTCATGGTCCCCTGGGTTGATTGGCAGGAGGTTCTGGAGGCGCAGGAGCATTATCCTCGTGCCCAGTTCATGAACGAGAAGCTGGGGATGTCCTATGACTCTGGTGTCCGCCCGATCACCAGGGCTCAACTTCAGTCTTGCTGCAAGTCTCACATCCGGATGGGTGACATCGAGCAGTTCAAGGAGCTCGCCCAAGGCCGTCGCGTGTACGCTGGGATTGACTGGGGTTGCCATGATGAGGAAACCCGCATCCTCACCCAGCGTGGCTTCGTCTACTTCCGTGACCTCACCGACGATGATCTGGTGGCCCAATGGGATCCTGAGACCCGGGAGATGATGCTAGTTCGGCCCCTAGAAAGAACCGTTCGGGACTGGGATCAACCACTCCTGCATTTCAAAGCACGGGGCTTGGACATGATGCTGAATCATGTCCACCGTATGCGTGTACTTGGCCCAAACGCCACGCGATGGACAACGGAGACGGCGGAAGAAACTGCCGAAAGAAGTGTAGTCAAGTTCGTTGGTCACGTGGACTGGCATGGCCGGGAGGAAGAACTATTCCAGTTGCCAGCTTTACCGAAGAGCCCCGGATATGTGGGGTGTGATCATCGCACCTTCAGGATGGATGATTGGCTGGAGTTCCTTGGATACGTGGTGTCCGAAGGTGGGGTCTGCCTCCGTCCCAGCAAAGCCGACCCGACTGTCATGTTTCCCTATTCCCTGAAGATGTCTCAGCGCGAGGATGCTGCCCCAATCAAGTCGCTTCGGATTAAGGAATGCATGGAAAGATTAGGAATCCCCTTCACCGAGTTCCCAAACGAAGAGACGGGTGATCTGAATTGGACGATCAAAGGGAAGCAATTCTGGCACTGGTTCTATTTCAATGTGGGAAGGACGGGCGATACTAAACGCCTGCCACGTTGGGTGCTGGGACTCTCCAAACGACAACTTCAGATTCTCTTTGATGCCATGACATTGGGTGATGGGTACATTGATCCGAGAGAGGACTGCAATAACGGCGCTTATTATTCCACTTCAAGGGGTCTTTGCGAGGACTTCCAGGAACTCTGCATCCGACTGGGACTACGCTGCGTGGTTCGCCTCCACAAGGAAGCTATTGGAAACCGGAAGACCCGATGGAGGGCTCTCTGGTCCAGCGGTCGGGACTTCCAGTTCAATGCTCTCAAAGATCGAGTAGAGCGTGTTCCTTACAATGGCAAGGTCTACTGTTGCAAGGTCCCTTCCGGCTACATCGTGACGGAACGGAATGGATCGATCGCCTATCAGGGCAACACGGGCGAGAACACCTACACCGTGATCAGCTTCGGCGGCTATCTTGGTGGCGGGAACTTCACCATCTTCTGGGTGCACCGTTTCACCGGGCCAGATCTTGAGCCGGACAGACAGCTCGACCTCATCTCCCAGATGATCACTCAGCTTCACGTTCAGCTCGTGGGCGTGGACTACGGTGGGGGCTTCCACAACAACAAGATCCTCATCCAGCGGTTCGGACCCAACAAGGTCATCAAGTACCAGTACAACCCGCGGCAGAGGAAGAAGATCTACTGGGAGCAGAACCTCCTTCGCTACATGTGCCATCGATCAGAGGTGATGAGCGACCTCTTCACGGCGTTCAAGAAGAAGCTGGTGGACCTGCCGAACTGGGAGGAGTTCTTTGATCCCTACGGTCAGGACATCCTCAACATCTTCAGCGAGTACAACAACCGGCTGAGGATGGAGGAGTTCAAGCACGCTCATGGGAAGACGGACGACGCCTTCCACTCGATTCTGTACTGTCTTCTGGCGTCAATGATCCAACAGCCACGCCCCGACATCATCCGTCCGATGAGAGAGTCTGGGGTGCCCGTGTATCAGGGGTAAAGAGAAGCGCCTGGCGGGGCGCTTCGGGAGGGAGGGACTAGCGGATGCCGATCGCCCGGGAGAACGCCTCGGCGACAACGCGGGGCGTCGCCAGCCACCTGATTCCTCTGTAGACCAGGTAGCCGAGCCCGGCGGTGCCGAGCCCGGCGATGAAGCCGGTCCGGCCGGGGGTGAGGAGGGGAGCGGAGGGCTCGCCGGTGTTGGTGAGCTCACCGGCCAGGGCTTCGGCCTTGACCTTCGGGTCTGCCATTTTCGATCTCCTTGCAAGGGTTTACGAGGACAAGTTGGCATTCTCGTCTTCAAAGGTCTTATGCCAGGAAACCCCCTGGATTTTCAGTCTGGAGGGCTAAACAGCAATGGAACGATCATTTAGGAGGGCTTTTGCAGCCTGGGGGACATTCTGGGGGTGATTTTGGATCATGATCATCGCGGAGTCGCGGATGTTCTTCCGGCCACGATCAAGGAGCGCATAGAGGTTCTTGAGGACGGGAGTCTTGGCGAAGTTCTTCCGCTGGCGGACGGAGGTCATCATCCGGACGACTAGGAGATAGAACGGCTCCCAGGTATGATCACACCCAACCAGCTCCTGGAGGCGCACCATCTCGTATTCGGAGAGCTGGAGGAAGAGCTCGCCCCAGACCGATATCACGTCCGGCGCGAGTTGCTCCTTTCGTAGTCCTAGGAGGGTCACAGCGTCCCGGTAGTACTTCAGAAGCTCCTCATCCGGCGCATCTCGCATGGCGGAGAGGTCAAGACCGTTGATGTGGAGGAGGAACTGAATCTGCTTCTCCGCATTCGCTAGTCGTGCTTCCAGTTTCCTGATCCTGAACTCATCTTCCATTGGACTTCCCATCTCCCTGGGGTGCATGCTACCTATACTAGAGACCGCGCACACGGTGTACAAGCCCGCCGTGATTGACAGAACGGGAATCACGAACCTATGATTGACCAAAGGTGACACGATGAGCGATCAGGCCGGTGCCATTCCTCTCGGTCTTGCCCAGCAGCAGGCCGCTAAGAACGTCGATCCAGAACAGCTCGAGGTGATGGGGAAGAGGGCAGCGGCTCTCTACGCAGAACAGCGTACGCCGTTGAACGAGGCGGTGGTGGAGATCGTGAAGGAAGCCCGGCTGGCTCCCGAGCAGGTGAAGCGCGTGTGCGAGTTCGCCAACACCGCTGCTTACCTCATGGAGTTCGAGAAGGGCGGTGAGGTCAGGAACGTGACCTTCGATGGTGGGCCAGCCAACCCAGCCGCCGTCCTCCAAGATCTCAACGATGGTTCCTCCCCCCCGCCCAGGCAGGTCAAGACCGCCGGATACCAGCCGCCCATCGGTCACTACAAGACCGCGATGGCCTCCGATTCGATCCTGGCCGAGGCATTCGGCATCAAGTCGGAGATGGAAAAGACCGCCCAGCTCGATCACGCCATCCGGGCGAACCCGGGGGAGGAGATCGCAGACCTTCGCGTACGTCTGGAAGGTGTCCGGGACGACCTGAGGAGCAAGTACGCTTCCTCCGGCGTGCTCCTCCACGACGTCCGCCACGACCTCTGCGAGTCCGTTCGCCGGGAAGTTCTGGCCGGGACGGCTCTGGAGGACATCGGAAAGGCCTGGCATGGCTACGCCCCGACCCAGATGTGGAAGGAGGCCATGCTGATGGTCTCCGGGCATCTGAAGGCGAGTGGGATGACGAAGGAAGCCAGCTTGTCCTTCACCCCGATCGCCAAGCTGGCTGGCCAGAGGATTCCCAACACCAACCATCCAGTCGTCGATCGCTTCATCGCCCTCACGAAAATCTCCCACGAGCACGCCAAACTGGAGAAGGCGATCGAGATCGTCAATGACCAGCTCCACGATGTGAATCGCAGGCTGGAGGCGATGGCATGACACCGAAGCTTGCCCTAGCGATGGCACTCCTGAGCCGGGAGAAGATCGCGGAGAAGGTAGGAGTTCTCAGAGCCTTGCACCAGACAGCTCGCAAGGCCGGTAAGGAACTGGCGGAAGCAGGTCACCCGATTGCGGGGACAGCGGTTGGCCTTTTTCCGGCTGCGGCGGGCGCTTACGGCATCCACAAGGCCCTTCAGACTCAGACGGGGCAGGCCCTGAAGAACAAGTACCAGCAGTGGAAGTACGAGAGGGCTCTCCGCCAGGCCCAGCAAGGTTACGGGTACTAGCCATGTCGAAAAATCCAGTCGAGGAGTTTCTTGCTCTTCAGGAGGCCCCTAAGACAAAGGAAGCGGGTTTCTTGGGGAACCTCTGGCACGCCTTCTCCGAAGGATTACAGCAACATCCGCCCACGTCGGAGGCAGCTCAAAGTCTGGGGCAGGTCATAGCTCGAGGAACGGGCTCGATCCTGCCGGGGGCCATCGGCACAGGACTCCTGGGCGCTGCTTTCGCGGGAGCTGGCAAAGGAGTCGGCGCCATCCGAGAACGATTCGCGAAAGCGCGTGACTTCAAGCAGATGATGGAGGCCAATCCTCGCCTGCACAAAGAGGACGCTGGGCATATCCAGTCCCTCTACAACTCCCTTCGTGCCATGTCACCGGACATGGCTAAGGATCCGCTCATCGCGGGCTCTTTCGTTCACCAGATGATGGAACGGGCCCCCGAGGGTGGACCCATGATCCCGATCGAGACGTCGAAGCTGTTGAGCGAGACCACGAGGAATCTGTCTCAAGCTCGAGGGAGCCATCCATTCCTGGATTCGATGAAGTTCTCCCCCCTGCCCGCACTGGCACCGGCGCAGGTCCAGTCTCCCCAGCCACGTCTGATCGGCGAACGTCGTTTTGGGCCGGGCGGGGAAGAACTTGGACGTACTGAAAAAGAGTACGCGTAGATGATCATCAAGGTCTGCCAGTTTCGCGCTCGGCGCGATCAGGGTGAGCGTCTAGTCGAGGTCTTCCGACCTGGTGAGATCGAGAAGGCGGCTGCCTTCTTCGCCATGGGCAAGACGGCTCAGCCGATGCTGCCGGAGGTTCAGCAGTTCCTCCAGCATCTCATGCCGGACCCCTCGAAGATCTACGTCCTGGTCAACGCCCTGGGCGCGGGAGAGTACTGGGGATCGAACATCAACGGCGACTACTTCCCAGAAGGGTCGCTGATTCATCGTGGCCCAATCTACGGTTACGAGACCTTCTACCAGGCCCATCCTTACAAGCACCACGTCAACAAAGATCCCAGCCGGTCCTTCGGCGAGGTGAAGATCAGTGCCTGGCATGATGAGATGAAGCGTGTCGAGCTCGTGGTCTGCATAGATCGCGAGTTGGCGGCTAAGTTCGGTGCTCAGGACATCTGCGACAAGCTCGATCACGGTCTCTTCCCCGACGTCAGTATGGGATGCAAGGTGCCCTACGACCTCTGCTCCAAGTGTACAGACTGGGCGAAATACCGTGATGCCCAGTCCACCTACGATCCTTCCCTCCACCAGTCGGTGGGGCAGGCTGTTCTTGTCTTCCATCGCCGGAATCCGATCCGTGGATTGTCGGTCACGAGGAATGATTATTGCGAGCACCTCAAGACTCAGCTCAACAAGATCTTGTCGGATGGGACTAAGATCTACGCGATCAACGACTTCCCCAGGTTCTTCGACATCAGTTTCGTCTTCATCGGAGCCGACAAGACCGCAAAGGTGATGGCGAAGCTAGCTCACGTGACCCTGGGTTATCATTCCGAGGTCGTGCCTTCATGGCATCTCGCGGAGGAGTTAGGGTATCAGCCGGAGATCGAGAAGGATTTCGAGAAAGTCGCGGCCGTCCCAGTTCGGCAAGTGCTGCGTGAGGTAGTCCGTGCGACGGGGAAGAGATACCATCCCGAAAAGATGAGTCTCAACCGTGCAATCACTATGGCGCGGAAGGGCGTGGCCAAGTCCGAGATGCCGGAGGAGAAGCAGGCTGGTTTGGACCTGGTGCGTGCGAGATTGCGGGAAAAAAAGGCTTCCCATCACAAGGGTGCGGAGATTACAAAAGAGGTCGTGCCATCGCAGTTTGGCGGTAAGGCAGTGCCCACAGAACATTCAACTCCCGATCTTCCAAACGAGATTCTCGATCAACTCGGAAAGTGTCCCCTACACGAGGCCCTATCTACACCCACCTCTATGGGCATGCTCCTCCGGCCCCGTGAATTCCAGCGCATCACCATCATCAGCTTGGGTCGTAAAGATCTGGCAGATCAGATGGATCGCGATAGCATGGTCATTCCCCAGTCTGGGGAACGTGACACGACCGTGCCGATGGGTCCTGAACATTTCAGCGATATCATCAAGAGACTCCTGATGCCGTTCTTGGAAGGGCGCAGCATGTTGGAGCCGATCGCCAAGCGTCGTATGATCCCGACCTCCATCGGTGGTGAGGGTGAGCCTCCAGAGCTGCACAAGGAGCCTTGGGGTAACACCTTGAAGGTGGAGAAGTTGAAGACAGCAGAAAGTCCCTTCCTATGCAAGATCGCGGCAGCCTATAATGGCTACCTAGATCGGGCAGTTGACTGCCTGAAGCAAGCAGCAGATATTGTGAGCAGCCATTCCGATCTTTGGGAAACGGTCTTCCGAGAGGGACTGGCAACCGGTTTCGAGAAAAACGCCGCTGGCGCAAAGGTTAATCCAGCGGTGTTGTTAGGTGCAATCGGTGGTGGTTACGCTCTCAGTGAATACGCACGGTGGCAGAGGGAACGAGCTCGGATGGGTGTACAAGAGCCAGTCGGCCCGATCACGAACTTCGCAGCGGAGTATCCAAAGCTGCTCATGTTCCTGGCGGGCATGGGAGCATTGCACCAACAAGGGTCAACGATCCCCCGTAGGATCGTCCAAGGCATCGCAGGCTTCGCAGATAAGCCGGATGTCTAGCTTCGGTGAGCGTGAGGGGCTGAGACCTCGAAGAAACGGATCATCGAAGGCAACAGAACGAACGCAACCGAAAAGGAGATCTTCAAATGGATCGTGACCTCGCCGCAATCTACGGCACCGGCAACTACGAGCCCGAGCAGAACGACATCGAGAAGATGGCCGCCGCGGAGCTCCTCGTGAAGCTCGCGGAGGAAGAGGGTGTGGACCTCGCTCGGTTCAACGACAATGAGATCGCCGAGATGATCGGCAACCTCTACAAGTCAGCGGAAGAGACCCCGGCGGAGGAGAAGAAGGAAGAGGCCAAGGCCAAGGAGAAGGACAGCCAGTTCGGCCAGGAGCACGAGAAGGGCGAGTCCAAGGAGAAGGAAGAGAAGGAAGAAGAGGCCAAGGAGAAGGCAGCCGAGGCCGACTTCCTGGGGCGCGTGATGGCGCACTCCATGGTGCAGGAGCTCCGCGACATCGAGAAGCAGGCGATGTCGGAGAAGGGGCTGGGGCTCGTGAACAAGCTGAAGAACTTCGCCGGCGGCCGTGGGGCAGCCGCGCGTGAGGCAGTGAGCCACCTGAAGGGCGCCGTTGGCAAAGGTACCTCCCTCGCGGACAGGGCGAAGCAGGTAGGTCGGGCGATCAAGTCGTCGCCGGAAGGGGCAGTCGCAGCTCTCGGGGCGACCGCGCTCGCAACCAAGGGTGTCCACAGCGCCGTCAAGGGCAAGAAGGAACCCGAGGCGACGAAGGAAGGCTCCGCGTTCGAAGCCCTCGCCCAGCAGAGGGCGTTCGAGATGGCGAAGCAGGCCGGGTACGTGGACGAGCAGGGCAACCTCTTGGTCCAGACTCAGGAGAAGCAGGCATCGGCTCTCGACCAGGCGCTCGAGCTCCGCGCCCTCCAGATCTGCGAAGAGTCCGGCATTCCGGTGGAGTGGGAGCAGTAGGTCCGAACAGCTTGGGTGACTGAGCGTGGAAGAGATGATGACGGCGTTCTGGGATGAGCTGGAGAAGATCGGGGCACAAGCTCGATCTTCCTCGAGCGTGTGGTCGTCAAAGACCGTGGGTGCACCACGGGCGAAGACCCCACCGATCCAGGCAGACCGAGCGCCGACACCTCCTGCCTCTCTCAGCCCCAAGCTGGTTGGTCCAGCGTCGCAGTACGGCAAGCGACCACCAGACTACGCGCAACCGAACATCGACACCTCCCCATCAGCCAACCCTGCTCAGGGTGCGGCGGAGCGAAGTACTCCGCCTCCCAATGTGGTCTTTGGGGTACGATGATGGGACACGAGAGGAGAAATCAGATGCGATTCTCTCTACAGGACATGGTCCGGCAGTCGCTTGCCGAAGCTGAGGAGCGGGTCAAGATCGCGCAGCTTCAGCAGGAGCCTGATCGGGACGAGTCCAAGAAGAAAGACGAGAAGGAAAAAGAGAGCGGCTTCGAAAACAAGGGCGCTCCCAAGGAGACGGGCAACACCCCCGAGCGGAACTACGAGAGTTATGGGGAGAAGACCTCCTCCGTGTTCGTGGAGAAGCTCGCGTCGGCAGTGGAGTATCTCAACAACCATTTCCTGACGAAGGAAGCGGTTGGCGAGACCATGCCGCCCCCGCCCCACACCGTCACCCCGGGGATCGGACCTGGCATCGGCCAGACGTCCCTGGAGACCAACGTCAACTCCCCCACCCCCGGCGTCCAGTCGGAGGAGACGGGAGAGGCCAAGACCGGCAAGCCGCCGATGGCCACGGGGTCGGACACCAAGTCTCCCGGCCAGACCAACCCCGGAACTTCCCTCAAGACCGACGCCACCACTCCTCCCGGCGGGAGTGAGAACTGGACGCACCAGGACAAGATGAAACAGTCGGCTGCTCTCCTCATCAGCAGGAAGCAGAAGACAGCGCAGGTCAACCGCGTCCTGGGTATCATGAGCAAGATGGCCGGCGAGGACGTATCCGCCGCCCAGATCAAGGCCACGCACAATGACGTCCCCCCGGATGCGTCCAAGAGCGGTGAGGACGTCCCCTCTCTTCCCGGCGAAGCCAGCCGGCAGGAGAGCATGATCAACTCCAACGAAGCTGCAAGGGACTACACCAAGCAGCAGGCGAAGGCCGTACCCAAGGAACGGATGGGTGAGGTGATCGACGAACCAGCCCAGAAGAAGTCCACGGATCCGGTGCTTCATGAAAACCTCGACTCTGCTGCCGGCGCGGGCGTGAAGCTCTCATCAGCGGTGGCGGCAAGGGCTCTCCTCCGCAAGATCGCGGAGGAGGGGGCGAAGGACGATGCTTCGCCCGAGGAGAAGGAGAGGGCTGCGAAGCTGCACGAAGCCCTCAAGGCCAAGCAGGAAGAGAAGAAGGAAGCCGCCTTCGGTAGCAGCGCAATGCCCATCTCGGGTGGGTACTAGGAGGACATGATGAGCCAGACCAAGATCAGTGCTGCCCAGGCCGCGCAGGTCTACGCCGAGGTTCCAGGTGTTCTTCGGGCACTCGTCTCCGAGAGGGACGAGTTGCGCACGAAGCTGGCGGGTGTGGAGACCAAGCTGCGGGAGTACGAGAAATCCGACCGAATCGAGAAGATCGCTCGCACGATGGAGACCAAGGGCATCGACCCTGGCACCACCTTCGAGGAGAAGGTCGAGCGGATCAAGGAGGCGGAGACTCGTGGCCGGAAGCTCGACGTCATCGAAGAGGCGATCGAGATGTCGGCCCCCAATGGGGCTCTCGGGAAGCTGGCAGGAGCGGAGGCGCCGGGTAACGGTGCGGATGCTCTCACGGCGTACATCCTGGGTGGGCTCTCCGAGTAGCAGCCAACCGGAAAACCAAGGAGAACTTCAATGTCCGTTTCGAACTTCACTCTGATCACGGAACTCATTCCGGTCCTCCGGAGGGATTTCCCCCTCAACGACCGGACCCTGGCGAATCCGAACGGAACGAACCCGCTACTGGATGGCGAGTTCATGAACCTCAACAGCAGCTACAAGCTCATCCGTGGCGTCGATGGAAGCATCGGCTGGGCAGTCTTCGCGGAGAAGGGGCGTTTCGACGTCCAGGCTCTTGGGAAGACGACGGTGCTGTTCGGCATGACCTACGAAGCCGACACCCTGATCTTCACCGCCGCTGGCCTCACGCTCCTGGGCAAGCTCCAGATCAGCGCGAGCGTCACCGGACCGGATGGGAAAACGAAGTCCGGCCTGGCGAACTACTCGTCCGGCGAGGTCATCGGCTACGTCACCCGTCACCCGAACGACAACGGCAACAAGCTGCGCTTCATCCAGACCCTGGTCTAGGCCAGGAGAGGATCACGAAGGAGAATCACGATGAGCGTTCCCGCAAGAGTCCTGAACGACCTCTTCACCAACAAGGTGGGGACGGCCGAGGGGAAAGAGAAGATCGCCGAGTACGCCGGCACCTACGTCCGCGACCGTCTCCGTGAGGTGAGCTACGCCCGCAAGGTCCAGCCGCCCCAGATGGTGACCAGGGCGGACTGCCAGCGGTCCGTCAACCACGACACGCTCGTGAAGATCGTGGACGTGGAGCCCAAGAGCCGCGCGATGGCCCTGACCTTCCGCGGTCAGCCCGAGGCCCGCTTCATCCGCGCGCCCCGTGCCGAGGTGGCTTTCTGGACCGTCAGCTCGGAGAAGTTCGAGAAGACGGAGCAGGAGCTCCTGGCCTACGAAATGCCGATCACCAAGGTCATCGAGGACAACTCGGTGAAGGACATCCAGGAGATCGAGGACCGCGAGTGGACCATCCACATCGAGGCCGCTGTCCAGGCCCTCCAGGCCGAGGCCAACGGTGGTTCGGTCACCGCCCTGAACGCTTCGGCGCTCCAGGGAGCGACCCCGCCGGTCG
>Ga0105093_10000003_pt1 | contig 139974 bp, 185 predicted proteins | sample PPLLak3March2015_2_FD_79111 | JGI IMG/M metagenome (GOLD analysis project Ga0105093, IMG submission 79111) | Freshwater sediment microbial communities from Prairie Pothole Lake near Jamestown, North Dakota, USA - PPLs Lake P8 Core (3) Depth... | ecosystem: Environmental > Aquatic > Freshwater... | reverse complement strand
TGGAAGGAAGCGGCTGGCGGCTGTCAGGAAGCGGCTGGCGGCTGTCAGGAAGCGGCTGGCGGCTGTCAGGAAGCGGCTGGCGGCTGGAAGGAAGCGGCTGGCGGCTGTCAGGAAGCGGCTGGCGGCTGGAAGGAAGCGGCTGGCGGCTGGAAGGAAGCGGCTAGCGGCTGGAAGGAAGCGGCTAGCGGCTGTCAGGAAGCGGCTGTCGGCGGCTGGGATATCGGACAGGAAGACCTATAATATCGCCTTTCTCGCACGGATAAGGCATGTCCTATAATCTTTCAGTCAGATAACATACAATAGTCCAATAATAATAGCGATATCGCATGATTATGTGCCAGAACCGCTAGGTCCGATAAGGGGGGGTGGCGGTTTTATGATAACGGCGATATTATCGGACCGGTCCGATAACGCGGGGGGGGTTAATTCACAACTCCCCCAATTCCTCCCCGCCCAAGACGAAATCCGATATCTTCCTTTTATCACTCACACATTATTCGCAATTCCCCCGAAAAATACAACGGTCCCCCCGTATAATCTAATGTCGAATTTGTTCACTTACCTATTTACAAGGAGAATCGCTATGAACGCTGGTGATGTAGTAAAGATCGTAAGCTGTGATGAATGCCCTAGCTTGGTCGGTAAGGAGTTCGCTGTAAAGGAGATCGTGGACGGCAGAGCGCGTCTCCGGTTCGGGCGCGGCCGCCCAGCCGCTAACCGCCCGGATAGTTTTGCCATCTCGGATCTTGCGGTTGTAGCAACTGTTGCGTAAGGAGAAATTAATGCTATCTACGACGATAATGGCCATGGCCTTATGTTTCACCACTTGCGACCATGATATCTTATCCGTCACGCTAGATCCAGTGACCGCCTGTCCAGGCGACGAGGTATCGGTTACGGTATCTGTCGAACTAGACGGCGCCTGGTATCTGCCGCGTAAGTGGAGAAGCACCAGTATCGACGGTGTTTGCTTCGATCACGATAACCATGAGAGCTCAAGCGGTCCAATGGTGTTTGACGAAATCTTTTCCATTGCCGCACCAAGTGATCAAGGTGTGAAAAATATACAAGTCAAGACCTTCGCCAATAACGATTGCACGAATCATCAGAAGACGGCAAACGTCGACCTGACCGTAATCCAATGCTGTCAAGAGTGCGAAGACGGCGATGACTGTACCGTAGAGCAAGGAGAAGATTATATCACCGTAACCTGTGGTAGTACGGTAGCGTATTTATACCATGGCGAGGACGGTGAACAGGGCATCCCTGGCCTATCTTGCTCTGTCACGCGACTTGACGGATGTGCCGTCATTACCTGCGAAGATGGAACGTCCGCGACAATTTGCGAGGGGCCTACCGGCCCACAGGGTCCTACCGGCCCGCAAGGCCCTCCTGGGCCGCAAGGCCCTATCGGACCACATGGCCCCGCCTGCTGGGACCTTAACAGTAACGGTTTGCCAGACTTGTGCCACCCAGAGCTAGTCGACTCGGATGGTGCATGTATGACGGAATTTGTTGCTGTCTATCCATGCGAATTAGGTGTGGCTAATAAAGCCCAGGTCGCTGCTCGGATTTATCTCGACCACGATTGTGAGACTTCCGTTTCGTGCGAAGAATTCTTAACCACTATGCACGACGTACCAAGTGATGAGGCGGCGGAGATGTGCAACTTCACCGAAGATCTTAGTGGCGACGGTGTGGTTGACGTATCGGATTGTCAAGGAGATGACGGGGCTAACGGTAGCGACGGTTTTACGGGACCGTCCGGACCGCAGGGTTCTACGGGTCCTATCGGGCCACAAGGCCCTACCGGCCCAGAGGGCTCTACCGGCCCAGAGGGTCCTATTGGCCCGCAAGGGCCTCCTGGGCCGCAAGGCCCTACCGGCCCGCAAGGTCCTGTTGGTCTCCAGGGTGAGACTGGCGAAGACGGTCTCCAGGGTGTACCAGGCGAGGGCTGCGAAATTACTGACAATTCTGACGGTACATGCACAGTCACTTGCGGAGAAGAGTCCGATGAAGTAATTGTCCACGAGTGTGGCACTGGCTACACTCAAACAGTATTCTTCACGGGAGTTCGTTTCTGTGGTGCGATGGGCGGATTCGGATTGGTCGGTATGCTACTTGGGCTGGCATGCCTGAAATTCGGTTTCCGCGAATAAGAATAACTAGATCTTATCACCCAGCGGCCGTCTCGATTATTCGGGGCGGCCATTTTTTATTTATCAATCGGTGAATTTATGAAAAAAGACGATTGCCTATTTGTATCATTATGCTGTTATTATCAATAGAAGGGAGATACTATGGAATGTGATGCGTACCTAGCTGGTCCAATGAGAGGCATTCCCGAAATGAATATACCCGCTTTTATGAAAGCGGCCGAGCTTTTACGAAGTGACGGTTTTACTATCTGGAACCCCGCCGAAGAGATGGATGATCCATCGTTCCATAATAATATGCTAATTGACCTAGACGCTCTTATCAATAAGTGCTCTTCTGTTATCTTACTTCCTGGGTGGCGAACCTCAGTAGGAGCCAATGCAGAAGCGATGGCTGCCTACGTCTGCGGCAAGCGGGCATTGGAATTCGTTCTGACACCATACGATATGGTTCCATACGATCTACTAGATGTTGACCTCTCAAAATATTTACTGCCATACCTAGTGAGTTAAAGATTTTTTTCCTTCTCGTCCCTAAGTTCCCGACGAGTTGCTTCGAGATCAAATATTAGGTATTTGATTAACAGTCTCAATCCATCTACTGCGATTTGCGCATTAGCCGCTGACGTTTTGATGTCACGATGGCGTGCGATCGTTTCGTCGACAAGCGGCATGAGTTTCACCCTATCTTTCTCGTCAAGCGTTCTTATGAGTTTTACGATATTCTCTATTTTATCCTTGAAGACTTCATCATTCATTTCTTGTCTCCTGATTCGTATACTTTTTCGACGACGCTAGTGGAATTGACAATATCGTCCGGTGTCAACATCATTTTGCCGAGTCTTTTCTTGCCAGCAAAGATATTCTGATAGCAATGATTGACCAGTTCAGTACAACTGAATCTTAGACTATCGGCGAAGTTGAAATCGAAATCGTACTCAGCTCCAATAGCGGCCTCTGCCCGCGAGATAGCTTCGTTTACCATAGATCCCGAGCATTCCCGTAGGACGACAACGTGATCTGTCCGCATGAAATCTATCAGGTCTTCCACCCAAACTCCATCGCTCGTCGCATGAATTACCAGATGGCATCCGTCTTCGTCTTTCCCGACATATATACCAGCGTGGTTCCAATAGCCTGGAATAAATATCTTATCTAGATACCCTTCGAATCTGCGAATAAGTATATCCCCCGGCCTGATTACTTTGCCAACGCTGCGATAGTGCTTTCCTTTCAGTTGATATGACAGCGCGTTGATGGTCAGCCATAGCGGGCGTTTGAGACCGCTCCATCTAATATCACCGATAAATGTAAACAATCTTTTCTTGAGAAGATACCATAATGTTCGTTTCATTGCAATATTTTCCTTTAATAGTCGTGACCAAGACACTCCCCGTGATCGGGGAATCTATCAACCATGTTGTGGCATGATTTGCAGAGAAAGACCAGAAACCTTGGCCGACTGTAGTCGGGGTGATGTGCCTGAAGCGATGTGGTGTTACCGCAGAGTTCGCAATATAACGGCGGAATAATGGTTCCGCTACTTATTCCGACTCTGACGATCGATCTGGCAAGTTCCTGCTCTGGATATAGCGATTTCCGTATTTTTGACAGAACGGAATTATGTGTTGTGGGTTCGCATTTCTTTTTATTATTGGCGAGTTTGCTAGCACATTTTCTGGAACAAACATGCTTTTGACCATTTTTGACTGTTTGGTCAATCCGTTTTTGTGTTTTTTCAAATATAGTGCCACAAACGGCACACTCTACTCTACACATGTTTCAATTAAATCCGCTACCTTAGATATGCACATTTGTTGATCTGCGATGTATAACTCTATGTGATCTTCCAGATTAAGTTTTACCGGCGGGTCATATGAATAGTTTATAAACTCAGCCTTTGACAGAATGGATGATATATGTTTTTTGATAATGTCTATTTGCTGAGACGGGCGATGTGTAACGGCTATTGGTTTCTCTGGGGGTGGCGTATTATTCGCCATAGCATCAGTACGTATAATATCATAAAGTCGTTCGACCGCAGATGCTTCAAGCAGCTGCGACCATCTATTGATAAGAAACTGCAGCAAAGACTTTTTGTTCTTAACTATCATTTTTGTCCATCCATTCTCGAAGATAAGATTTCGTCGACAATGTCACTAGCAAATCCATGTAAATCTTCAGACATTTTTTCTATTAAATCGATCCGAATTGCTCTATTCGATACGAGCTTTTTCTTACCTGACATCATTACGCAGATATAGGCGATATTTCTGAATATGCTAGTTTTTATAAATAAATTCTCCGGCAGATGCGCCCACAGTAGGTTGTCAAAAACTTTAATGATTTCTGGTTTCTGTTTACTGCTTCCCATGGTTAATATCCTTCAATTCCGTGGGGTGTTTTGCGTAGTGCTGTAATAAATATGCTATACCGTTTAGGCAATTATACAAAATCGGGTCTACGGCACTACCACTGGCATATATTTCCTCTATTGATAACCACGACGATCTCATCTTCGACATCGCATCCCTATTCTCTGTTGTGTGTAGCAATACTTGAGTTTCGTTAATATTGCAGAAAAGATAAACTGGTACAGGTTTTGTGCATATGTCTTCCAGTTTAGGTAGCGTTAGCGTATCGTGTAACTGCACGAGCAAGATCCTCGCGTCGGCTGCGTTTTTGATGATGATCCTTTGCTGATTCATAGGTCACCATTTACCACGTTACCGTCAATTATACACCTCACTACCGTTTATCTCCACTACCCCGCAATGTGCCACGACTCTGCCGTGACTTAAGTTTCTCTATATTATAATCAAGCACATCTCCGAATTCCATATTGTGCAATCTGGCTATCTCGCATAGACAAACCAGTATCGTATCTGCGAAATTCTGCATTGCTTTTTTTCTATCTGTATCATTATTCGGATTTGCGTGTATTCTTTGGGCGAGACAAGCAATATATATCTGTATCGAGACAAGGATCTCTGTAAGTTGTTCGACACATGACGGTGTTCCGCCATTACGGGGCCATACGTGACCTGGAGTTGATTTCATGGTCATTGATATGCCAAGGTCGTCACAGAGATTCGCTACATACCAGGCACAGTCGCCGATTTCTGCTCGAATATCGTCTACATATTTTTCGCTCATGACATGATGATCGTCTCTCATCATTTTTTTAATCTTACCGGCGATTTCACCAGTTTCACCGATTAAACCCAACAATGGATAAATGACACTATTGCGTCGATCGGTTAGATAAATTGCAGTTTTTCTCGCCTCTGTCTTATATTCGTTTATATTCATATATAATTTCCTTAACGAATTGTTTTAAGATCGTCTAATAAATAGAGAACCGCATCGGCTAACCCATACGCGACGGCCTGATCCGCGCTGAATATTGTGTCGTGCGAACAAAGTTCTTCGACCTTGCTAATGGTCATTCGTGGCTTCGCCACTTTCATGCGCGCGAGATATATCTCGTATATGTGTTTTCGGAGTTTTGCATTATATTTAGTCCAATTTTCGATACTTTTTGGTTGACCGCTCAATGATTCGAATCCGTCATGAATCATCATTACGCAGTGTTTTGAAACTAGCCTGACATCACAAGCTTGGAGAATAATCGATCCCATACTTGTCGCATGGCCCCAACATATTCCATTAACTATACATCTTGATGCTTTGATTATGTCGTATATAGCCAATCCGTGCTGTACCGATCCGCCAATATTGTTCATGTGGACGAAAATTGGTTTAGCGGATGCTTCGTCTAAATCAATCATTGCTTTAACGAACATTTCGGCCATCTTGCAATCAACGCCGGATTCATTCCCATCACTACTATCTGGTCTGTGCGATCCAAGGTATATTAGTCTCTGAGACGACGAATAATGGTAGTCGAACCACTGACTAGTATCTTCTCTATAACAATTATCCATTAGTATCTTCTTTTACAGATGGGATTCCGCAATACGGACACGGTGGATATCCTGTCAAACCATTGCATATAGGACATAGGGTTTTTATCGGTTTTGTCGTAATATGTAACAATACAACATCGTTCACACATTGCTCACAAACACAAACGCCACCTAAGAATACTCTCGGTCTGATTACAGAGCTAGCACATAAATCACATTTCACCCTACTTTTCTGTCTTGCTAATAATCTTCTTAACCTTCTCAATAACGATTTCGTAATGGTTACAATACATGTCCACATAATCCCTCCATAACCAGGCATAATCTATATCTATAGATGGTACGCTCCCAACAAGTGGCTCCAGTGTCGGATCAAGCATTGCTATTTTTGTACGAATAATACAATGCAGATGTTCGAATTTTGCGTCGACGGTAGTCTTATCCTTTTTTGTTAATCCACCATGTCTTCTGCATTCAGTATCCGACATCATTTTTCGGGCTTCTTCTCTGTAGGTTCTCAAAAGCCCATTCCATTCTGCCAATAGATCATTGATGTGATTCATTTTATTCTCCTAGCCGAGTAGTTTTTCGATACGTTTGTCTCTAGTGTCTGGATCATAACCAAAAAACGTTAATTCCCAGCAGATACTTGCCAGGACGCAGAATAGTGTGGGATGCATGGTTAGTCGACCAGATGTCGGCACAAGTTGTACTTCCGATTGCATAAACGGTGGACAGAAACTAAAAGTGCTATTAATAGCTATTGGTATATCTGCAATATCGTTGACCGATATGGCTCCAATGCTGAATGGCAACGTATCGTCATCTTCACTACTAGGGAGTCCGTGAAATGCCATCAGCGGATCGACTATACCGGTTTGTGGATCCTCATCACAATGCAGTTCGTCGAATTCATGTTCCGCTACGAAATCAGTAGTGTCGACTATTTTATTATTTTTGTCGAACCATTGAGTTTCATAAAATGGTAACCAGTAAAGCTCTAGCGCCGATATTCCTGATCTATCTGTATTCGACGGCTTACCCATTTCGTTCCAAAAGGTATCGAATCTTGGCATTCCTAGCATGACACCAAAGTATGGGATACCGGACGATTGCGTATTATTTATCAGAGTAAAGATATCTCTTAAAGTAACATCCATATCGATGTGGCTTACCGTTCTTGTCAAATCAGAGATGAGAAAATCTTTACAACAAAATGTTTTTGTCAAAACTAATGGTTTTCCCACTTCGTTCTCCTTACGATATCAGTGTCTCTTTAATTGCTGCAATACAGGTTTGGCTAATGTCAATACCGATACAATTCCGTCCGGTACGTATGGCCGCATATACAGATGTTCCGCTTCCGACAAAGGGATCCAGAATTATACCATCCTGGTTGCAATGTCCCAACATGATTCTTTCAACAATTTCCTGATTAATCTGATTTGGGAACCATTTTCGCTTTTCCTTAAAAGTTCCGCAAATACGGGGAAATTCGAAGACATTAGAAGGGATTTTTCCTCCAGTAGCTGCTCGCTTATCGTGGTATTTGGTTTGTCTTGCACTAGGTATTTTAATATTTTCTGGTATCATAAAGTCTGAGTTTAACCAATAAATCGGACGATAGCATAAGCTATATTTATTGTGTTTCGACTGATCCATACCGAACTTGTAATACCAGAGCAGTCTTTGAACTATACAAACCCCGGAATCGCGAAGAATATCTTCAATTATGCCGGTCCATTTTTCGTTAAATAGCAAAAATATTGGACCGTCTGTCAACGACTTCATTTTGCAAACCCATGTTCGAACCGCCGCATAGTATTCTGGTACCGGTATCTTATCCTTATATCCAGGATATTGTTGTCCTATATTGTCAGGGATATCGGCTATTATTAGATCGACGGTTCCGATGTCGTTCTGCGATACATCTTCGAATTTGCTATTTATCAACTTAATCATGCTGTATTATACCGCAATAACGGTAAAAGTTTCGCGATAAAATTAAGATTTTGTGTAAAAACATTTTGCTATTATCGTACCATACTGTATTAAGGAGGTGCATCGTGGATAATAAAGTGCGTGGATATGACGGCATAGATGAAAAGGCTATCGAAGACCTATCGATCCCCGATCCACCATCCGCGTCTGGGTTAGCAATTATTTTTTTGGATGAAGAATCGCATGAATGAACTCCCAGAGGACATATCGGATATTATAGATACGATAGCCACAAGATGTCGAAACCAGATTTTTGCTTATTACCAAAGCTCGGATATATATCAAGAAGTTTGGAGAATGTGTCTAGAAGCTCTTGATCGCTATGATCCGACTAGGGGGAGATTGGAGAACTATCTAGCCACCCACGTATCCAATAGAATGAAAAATTTAACAAGAGATAGATATTTCCGTCCTGGCAATACTCCAGAAACATCAGGATCTGCCAAGGTCCAGATGAATCTGGTGAACGCGTTACCGTTCGATATTTGTAATGATCTGGAAACGGCTACTATTCTCGGATCGTCTAATATTATATGTGACAATCCTCTCGATCAGATGATTTGCGAGGAAACGGTACAGTATATCCATGACAATCTGCCAGATAGGCTGAAATCACATTTCTATAATCTAATAAACGGCGATAAAGTCCATGCCATGGTTACGCAGGAATTACGACAGGTAATTGCGGAAATTCTATTCGATAAAGAAGATTAATCATGACCGACGACACATCTAAAAGTCATACATTATCAGAAAACACGTTAGCCCTTCAGATAATTACTGAGGGGATAGAAAAAAATATGACAAATTTGCAGCTACAAAATATACTCATAGAGAAATGTGGCTATAAATGGTCGATAGAAGGAATCAGAAAAAGACGTGCCGTATTGCAAAAGGGATTCGGCAATAGTCCAAATAACGATACGCCAGTTCTAACGATGCCGCCCCCGGGGCTAGCAGATAGCGAAAAAGCGTCGTGGTTCAAAAGACAGTTCAAAAAAACCCACCTATATAATACACTTAAGAAACAATTCGATCCTGACGAGGTTGAGGTTTATTTAGAGGATTTCGGATTATTGTGTTGTCAATTTGACGACATAGTTGTCAGCGAATTCATGCAGGTAGACGATTTCCTAAAACAAAGAATCCTTGTTGATCGTCAATTGGTGGTATCTAATGCATTGCAGAAGCAGATATCTGGATTGCAAACTTGGCTTGCGGAAAATCCGAGACAAGAAGGGGAAGATACCGAGACCACCAGGCATCGTATTTTGCAGCAAAGATTTTTAGATGACAAATATAAATATCTTAAAGCGGTGCAGGATAGATACGACTCGCTCGTCAAGGAAAGACAAAAGATTTACAAGAGTTTGGCAGCTACTCGCCAGGATCGCTTAGAAGAGTTACGAGGAGGCAAAGAAACATTTCTTGAGCTCGTCGCGGCGTTGCAGTGTTCTAAAGCAGAGAGAGACAAGCAGGGCATTTTTGCCGAGCTGACGAGATTGTCCGAAAAAGAAACATCTAACGCATTGAGGCAACCCATCATTTTCCCAGATGGGACAAAAGAGCCGATGTTGCTCGATCCAGAAACTGCATTCGATGGAGATGATAATGCCTAGTGTTCTTCTTATTCCATCTTCTACAGATTCCGAGTATTCGTTATCGCAATTAGGTTATTCTGACGTATTCAGATACTTAGGTTGGAATGTCCTTGTTGGAACCCCGACGTGCAAATTCGTTTGCAACAGATGGATTCGTGATTGCGACGACCTGATGGCAATTTTTGTACAAGCCGGGTGTGAATTAGAAGCATTGCCAATAAAACTCGTTAACGATAGAAATATTACGGTATTCATATCGCTTGACACACGAGTCGTATCAGATCAAAGGTCGCTTATCGAATCTATTAAGAATCGTGTACTCTATACATCGCAAGAACAATGTTATTGCGGCGACGCGAAGCATATTCCATTTGCCGGGAATATCCTGCAGGCAAAATTAGAGAAATACGATTATTGGACCGACGTGGTGATAGTATCAGATCTTTCCGACAAACATGATAGAGCTAAAAAATTCATATTTCCACTGCTCCAACGACTGGATGTGTCTGATATGCGATTTCAGGTATTCGGTGATGCGACCTGGAATGATTCCGGATATCCGCATAATGAGGAAGTGGCCAGGGAGAAGCTCAAAAATATCTACGGTACGACAAAGGTATGTTTGAATTTCCAGAAATCTGATACTGCCGAGTCTTCTATCTGTATTAACGAGAGAGCGTTCTTTATAGCGCTATTGGGTACAAGTATTCAGATTTGTGATAATCCGCTTGTCGCCAAATATTTAACAAACTACTGTACGGTTGCCGATACCTTAAGAGAGTTCTGTGACTATATTCCGATTGCGGTAGACGCAATCTACACTGACGAGACACAGAAACTATTGCTAGACGGAGCAAGGTATGTCGCAGCTCATCATACGTACTTTAATCGTCTTGCAGATCTAGCTGAACTGAGCGATTTGCTAGACCTGAAGAAAGCTGTCTTGGAGGTTGGGACCAAAATTAGTAACGACTACTGTTGGGACCTGCAGGTTAAAAAAAGTATTTTGAAAGGTTGTCCATGAAAACGCCTATCGTTAGAACCAGACTCCGTTGGCAGAGGAATTGGTTGTGCCCATGCGGTTCTGGTAAGAAATATAAGAAGTGTTGTTTGCAAAATATTGAAGCAATAGTCGACCAAGAACAGTCCAAGTCATTAATCGATGTCTATCTGGAGAATAAGCATGAGCAAAACAGCGCTAATCACGGGGGCTAACGGTCAGACCGGAAGTTATCTATCAGAGCTACTGCTTTCAAAAGGATATGAAGTATACGGGTTAATAAGAAGATCTTCGACAGATACGAAATCTAGGATCAAGCATTTACTAGGTAATAGCTCATTCCATGTCGTAGACGGTGATATTACAGACGCTGCGTGTATGAGCGGACTCATTTGTGCATTGAAGCCGACTGAAGTATACAACCTAGCTGCTCAGTCTGATGTTGGTATCTCATTTTCTCAGCCACTGCTTACCGCTAATGTTGACGCTATTGGCCCAATCAACATATTGGAGGCTATCAGGCAGTTTTCTCCAAGCACCAAGTACTACAACGCATCCACGTCAGAACTTATGGGCGATACGGCCGTCGCTCCTCAAAACGAAGATACTCCCTTCAATCCAAATTCTCCGTATGCCGTAGCTAAACTATTCGCCCATCATATGACACAGCTATATAGACGTGCTTACAATATTTTTGCTTGTTGCGGCATACTCTACAATCACGAGGGTCCAAGAAGAGGAGAAAACTTTGTGACCCGTAAGGTTACGAAGTATGTTGCGGCTCTCGCCGATTATATACATACTTTCGGAGAATTGCCGATTCCCGGTAAACAAATACCTTTTCTGGAAATGGGAAATCTAGACTCGAAAAGGGATTGGTCTCATGCGAAAGATATGGCGTTAGGAATATGGTTAATTCTACAGCATGATACGCCGGACGACTACGTTCTCGGTTCAGGAGTCACTTACTCAATACGCGAATTACTTGTGACGGCTTTTGGGTATCTGTCGCAACGATATCCAGAAAAGTTAAAGTCGGTCGATTACAACGACTATGTCAGAATCAATCCTAACTTTATCCGTCCTGCAGAAGTTAGTTTGTTATTGAGCGATCCGTCGAAAGCTCGTAGGATTTTGGGATGGAATAATACAATAAGCTTCGACGAAATGATTGTTGAAATGATCGATGCCGATCTGGTAGGGAGTCGTTAAATGCCGAAGCTGGTGATGCCAAAGTATACCGTTCTACGAGACTATAGGGAGAAGATCGACTACGGATGGATGTTCAATGCGGACGATGCTGCTAAGAAATCGCCATTATGTACTGGCACGGAAACCGTTACTTTGGAGACTGGCGATTACACGATTGCCGGATATGAGGATATTCTTACGATAGAACGGAAAGCGGATTTTTCCGAGTTGTGGGTAAATTACATGAACAAAGATAGATTCGACGATGAGTGCGCAAGACTATCTATGTTTAAATACGCCTTTCTAATAATAGAAGCCAGTCTGGAGGATGATATTTTCCAGTTGTCGCCACCTCAGATCAAAACCAATGTCCCTGGGTCAGCGCTGATTCGATGGATAATTAATCTGTGTATTAAAAATCGTATACAATTAATTTTTGCTGGGCAGTGCGGCAGACGGATTGCTAAGAATATTTTCCAGGAAGTTATTAGGATAGAAAAAGACAGATGGGTACCTCAGACATCGCATTAAAGAAATTACTTCACGGACCTCAGGGAAAATTCGGGTATTTATTTCCGTATTCTCATCATGTTCCGTCCGTAGTTGAACATGTTTTCTCCGATCTCGGACGCGATGGAGAACCAATAGATCGTGCTATAGTTAAAACTATGCTCAATCTAGATTATCTTGGATGGACCGTAAAAGTCCTCTTGAATATCGATTTGCTTCCATTTCAGATGACTGTTTTGAAGGCATTATGGAATACGCCATTTCCTTTGCTTGTCGCCAGCCGTGGTGCGTCGAAAACATTTATGTTGGCCGTTTATTCGATTCTAAGGGCGATTTTTGATCCTGGTTCCAAGATCATCATCGTTGGTGCAGGACTCCGGCAGGCGAAACTGGTATTTAACTATATCGAAAGTATCTGGGATTCTAGTCCAGTTCTTAGAAGTATTGTTGGAGGTGGACGAAAGGCTGGCCCAAGACAGTCTGTAGACCTATGCTATTTCAAAGTTGGCGATAGTATTGTGTACGCGTTGCCGCTCGGCGATGGCTGCGTAAGTCGTTATACAGTAATGACTTATGACAATTGCTTTGGTTACATAGATGATGATCAGATACAAGGACAAATAGAAAAAACAATAATTAATCGTCAGAGAAAAATTTGGGGCAATGGGGAGTTCAGAGTAACAGATGAATCTTATTGCAATGGTCTTGCTAAGACAAAAAAAATCAAAACACACCACGGATTCGAGATTGAAGGTACACACAACCATAAACTTAAAATTATGAGGGACAAGAAAATAGTATGGGCAAGAATGGATGAAATGCAGCTAGGGGACAAAATTCTTTTGGATCGTTCTATAAGATGGCACAGTGGTGTAACTGATATAACATGCGATGAAGCATACGGGATAGGTTTATTAATCGGAGATGGATGTTTTATCGCTCAACAGGGATACCGAATAGGATTTGCAACACAAGATCAAGAATTGTCTAATGCTATACAAATTCTTGGTGAATTTAGACAACAGCCATCTGATCCTGTACATTGGAATATGTATTGTTCCCGTAAGATCGATAATTTATTCAGAAAATTCGGAATAGAGATAGATCATTTAAGAACAAAAGACAAACAATTTCCTGCTGCTATTCTGAAATCTTCTCGTGAGGTCACTTCTGCCTTTATCTCTGGACTTTTGGATACCGATGGATGCATTCAGGTTCAAAACGCAAAGGGTGGTACCGCGATCACGGTTAGTTTTTGCAACACCAGTAAAGAACTGGTAAGACAACTTCAGTACATTTTATTGCATTACGGGATAGTTGCACATGTAAGTTCTCGTGAGCGAAACGAAAAATGGGAGGAATGTTATGAACTTTTGATTACAGGTAAAGATGTTTTAACGTTTGCAACAGAAATAGGATTCCGACTCAAGAGGAAACAGGATAAACTTCTCGCTGGCATCTCTGGAAAAAAGAGATGGATGGATCAGAAAGACTCCATTCCAGATATCCTTGACGATATGATAGAGATCGCAGAGAATAATAAGCCAAAATGGCATACCGGTTGTTGTACCCAAGTCTGCCCTGGGCGATTGCGGATTAAGAAATCTGCTAGTCATCCGCTTGTTGATAAATTTTTGAAAGTTTATGGCCATACGAACGATTCCCGTATCGACAACATTCGTTGTCTTGCCGACCCAGATATTTATTATGACGAAATTGTTTCCATAGAGGATTCGGAATGTGTTACGTTCGATATGCATGTACCGAATGGACATGAATATTGCGCAGGAGGTTTTTATAGCCACAATACGAGAATCAGGGGCTTTCGCGCAACATGCGTAATTGCAGACGAGTGTGCCAGTATCCCCTCGGATATTTTCGACGTTGTTGTTCGCGGTTTCGCCGCTACGTCGAAAACTCCAGTTGAGCAGGCTAAGAGAATCGATCTAGAAAAACAGATAGCCCAACTTGATTTGCCGTCGGAAGAACGGGATGCGATTTTGAAACCAGAAGCGTCGAATCATGGTAACCAAATTATTTATTCGGGAACCGCATATTACGCATTTAATCACTTTGCAGTTAAATACGATATGTGGAGAAATATCGTAAAAAGCAAGGGCGATCCGAAGATTATTGCAAGTATCTTTGGCGGCGAGCACAATGTCCCCGACAATTTCGATTATCGCGACTATGCCGTTATTAGAATTCCACACACGGCGCTGCCAGACGGATTGCTTGATGCCAGACAATTGGCTAACGCAAAAGCAACGCTGCCCAAAAATGTATATCAGATGGAGTTTGGGGCTGTTTTTGTTAAGGATTCGGATGGCATATATCCAAGGAGTCTGATAGAAAGCTGCACCGTTACGCCAAGCAAACCAATAGAAACTCCCGATGGTCCTGTGTCATTCTCTCCGTTAATAGCAGGACAGGAAAATTGTAGGTACGCCATCGGTATTGATCCGGCAGCGGAACGAGATAATCTTGCTGTAACATGTATCGAATTAAGGCCAGCTCATAACAGAGTCGTATATTGCTGGGCCGTTAACAAGAAGGAATTTGCCGATCGCCAAAAGAGGGGGCTGATTCTAGCTGGGGACTATTACGCCTATTGTTGTTCAAAGATAAGAGATATCGTAAAGGCGTTTAATCCTATTAGGATTGAAATGGATAGTCAGGGCGGCGGCTACGTAATTTCCGAAATGCTTCGAAATAAGAAACTAATGGATATGTCTCAAGGGGATTTCCCGATATATGAAATAATAGACAATACTGCCCCGAAGCCGACTGACGGTGAAACAGATGGCAAGCACATACTACACCTTGTCAAACAATCTAGCGAATTCAACCATCAGGCAAATATGGCTTTGCACAAAGCGTTCGAAACCCATACTTTATTATTTCCATGTTTTGACAGTGTTAGAATGTATTTGGCACTTGAAGCGGAAAAGGCCGCTGGTATTATGTGTGACACCTACGAGGATGTCGTATTGAATATCGAAGAGTTAAAAAATGAATTATGTACCATACAGATGTCTGAAACTATGAGCGGCAAAGAACGATTCGATACTCCGCAAGTTGCACAGGCTGGAGCGATGGAGGGTCGTGCCCGTCGCGGTCGTTTGCGGAAAGATAGATACACATCACTTTTGCTTGGGTATAAATTTATTTATGATCAATCAGTTACAATAGTAGAACCGATGGATTACGATTCAGCTGGCGACAACCGATCTAGGGGAAATCTTATTCCAGTCAAAGAACCTTTCTATCGAGGTCCCGGCGTTGGTAGACTGATCAACGGACAATTTCTGAAAGACGGCAGTCTGACGAGGGCGATAAAGAACGGAAAAATTCTTTAGTGTGTATAATCTATTCGGATTGTAGTTGCGTTACAATGGGAATGGGAAAACATAAATGACAGCAGATAGTGAGAAGAATCAAGGGAACGACATCCTGTTTACAACAGGTCAGCAAGGATTAGAACAGCATACGATACCTAAGTCGTGCTGTTTTACACATAAGGCAGCTGGGGCAACGATAAATGATAGGTCTGGTTTCAATCGCTATGACATGGATTCGAAACGGTTAGATGATAAGCTTCCCACCAAACACTCCGAAGTAATATTGGCATGCCAAAGTGTGTACAGAAAGATTGGCATGGTAAGAAACATAATAGATCTAATGACGGATTTTGCCTCTGAGGGATTAGAGCTCCAGCACCCGATCAAAAAACAGCAAAAATTCTATCGCCAATGGGCCAAGAAAGTCGATCTCGCTGGTCGCGTTCATGATTTTATGAAACTGCTTATGAGAGACGCCAACGTTATCGTCAGACGAAAGAATGCCTATATAACCGTTCCTGTTGAGAAAGAACTAGTTAAGGGTAATGTTCTTAATTTGGAATCGCTAGATGAAACGGCGTATGATGAGGTTCCGGAAAAGCTAAAAGTCACGAAAAAGTTTAGCAATAAGCGAGTTATACCGTGGAAATATACCTTTATCTCTCCGGCGATTGTTGAAAAGACCGGCGGTGAAATTGGTAAGTTTTTTGGTTCTGATTCTCTCGGGATGAAAATCCCGTCATCGCTATCTAAGGCAATAAAAAATCCAACTACCGATGCAGAAGCTCGGTTGGTCCAGAAGATGCCAGCAGAAGTAGTCGAAGCCGTAAAGAAGGGTTCATCCTTTGTCCAGCTAGAGATGGACAGAATGTACGTTGATTACTATAAAAAGGACGACTGGGAGGATTGGGGGACCCCATTCCTGTATGGTGTCTTAGAAGACATCATGTTAAAAAGCAAAATGCGGTTGGCAGATATGGCTGCGCTAGATGGTGTTATTAACGTCATACGATTATGGAAGCTCGGCAAGAGTGATCAGCAGATTTTGCCAACTCCAGCCGCTGTGGATAAATTAATCGAAATTCTACAGAGCAATGTCGGCGGCGGAGTCATGGATCTGGTCTGGAACGACATGATCGACCTAAAAGTAGAGTATCCTCCTACGGATAAAATTCTCGGCCAGGACAAGTATAAAAGCGTTAATTCCGATATCGTAAGAGGTCTCGGCATCCCCGACTCGCTAGTTGGCGGCGAGGATCTTGGTACGAGAAACGCTCAGTCTGCATTTGTACAACTAAAAACATTGGTAGAAAGATTGGAATACGTAAGAGGCAGAGCTATCGTGTGGCTCGAAGCCGAACTAAGACGAGTGGCCGACGCCATGGGGTTCAAAAATATTCCATCTATTTGCTTTGGAACCATGTCTCTTCGAGACGAAGCGGCTGAAAAGCAATTAATGATTCAGTTGCTAGATCGTGGAATTATCTCATCCGAAAAGGCTACAGAGGTGTTCGGAGTAAACTACATGATCGAGCTAGAACGAATGAAGGACGAACAGCAAGTTAGGCTAGAGAATCCAGGGATCCTTGAAAAATCAAACCCATACTACCGACCATTTTCGCTACTGGAGAAACAGACAGAATTAGCTATTAAACTGGAACAAAGTAAGCAATCTGGCGGTGGCGACAATTTGGTTGGTGACCAGCCGAGAAATGATGGTATCAACGGTCCAGGTAGGCCACCATCGACTAAGGACACTGGGCCAAGAGACTCTCGAACTCCAAAGACGATGTCTCTACTGAATATCGCTGGAGAGAACTTGTATAACGGAATAGACAGGATTGTAGATACCAACTACTTGAAGCTGCACGGCGTGAAAAATATTAGGTCGCTTACAAACGCCCAAAAACGCGAGCTCGAACAAACGAAACATGCTATCTTGTCTGTCATGCTTCCTGGTGACGAGATAACCGACCAACTCATTGCCTCGCGACTAGCCATAGCGTCTACGAAACCAGTAGAGTTTAACGGACTATTCGAGGAATTATTGTCGTCATTTGTTGGCTCCACCAATAGGTCGCCAACATTATCTGAACGTAGAATGTTGTCCATTTGTACATGGGCGAGTTATGTTTCATAGGAGATAGCCATATGTCGAAAGTTGTTATTGAATTTGATACTAACGATAGTAAGCCGGTCTTAAAGGTTGACGGCATGCCGATAGAGTTCACTATTTGCATTGTCGATTATTCTGGCCCACAGACCGTATATCCAGGATTTACCTTTTGTTTTGAACAAACTACTACCAATACTCAGGGTCTGCGTGAGACAAGACGTTACGTCATGAAGTCTCCGACATCCGATGCGTCTAAAGCTTTCGTCGTAGAAACAGTTCTCGACAAAGATAAAGCAATGGCCGACACAATAGATTATTGGGAACAACGACATCAACGAGGTAATGAATAGTCTTTATTATAGACGTAATTAGAAATTCTTTGTGTATAAATAATAACTGGAGGTTCTAGTGATTATATACGATGCAGAAAAACTTGCAGATGTTAAATTGCTGGATTCCGCCTATCTGACAGTTAAGGCGTGTCTCGGTGATACTACCAAATACGCACTGGATATCGCCAACGCTTCTATAGACAAGCAAATGGTTAATACAGTCGAAGATTTGCTAGGAGAAGCTTATCCGGATCTGGCATTAATCGTTGCTATTCTTGTTAGTACGGGATGGAATCGAAACGACGATATTTTTGTTCCTGATGAGGTTTGGCAAGCTAGAACGACACCGTTACACAAACCTATGAATGATAACCATCAAGGCGATCGCATCCTAGGACATATCGTCAAGTGTCGACCGGTAGATAAGAACGGTGATGAAGTAATTGTGTCCGACGACAGACAGCTGCCACAAGAGTTTGATCTTGAAGTAGCAGGCGTCCTATATAAGGCATTTCCTCAATTCAAAGATCGTATAGCCGAAATACTATCACAGGCACAGGCTGGAAAAATGTTCGTATCTATGGAATGTTTCTTTTCCGATTTCGGGTATGGAATTTTAGATCCAGCCACTGGCACAACCAAGCTAATCGAAAGAAATAATTCTACTGCGTTTTTAACCAAACATTTACGCGTTTACGGTGGCTCTGGCGTATATGAGAACTATAAAATAGGAAGAGTCCTAAAGAATATTATTTTCGGAGCACAGGGATTTGTGGCCAATCCGGCTAACCCGGAATCTGTTATTAAAGTAGCAGTGGCGGCAAATGAAATGTTCGCACATGCATCATTAGATGAAATTACGAAAGGGGGTGTAGCGAAAATGGAGCAAGAGCTACAAGAGCTACAAAACAAATTGGCAGAACTAGAGAGCAAACTGGTAACTGCTGATTCGACGATTGTCGAAAAGGTAAAGGAAATCGAAACGAAATCACTAGAGCTGGAGAGTCTTAAGGCTGCTAATACGGAGTTGCAGAATGCAATATCCGAGGCCACTAAGAGAGCTACTGACAGCGAAGCCATTTTGGTCAACATGAAGAAGGACGTTGTGGCTAACGAACGTTTGGCCAAACTATCTGCGAAAAAGTCTGTAGTTGACCGCGAAACTACTCTGGCTGAACTGCGAGATATGACAGACGAAGCTTTCGCCATCGTTCTGAAGTATGCTGATACCAGTGTTGCCAGCGTTGAAGACAAAGTCGATGACGATACTGCATTGGCCAGCGCAGAAGTAGATGACGTTGCCGACTTCAGTGTTAGCGCTGATCCGGTAGATACAATCAGTAAGTGGGTTTCTTTGGCAAATGCCCTTCGTGGGCAGCAAGATAGTAACTAATTAATGGGGGTAAGTCTAATATGGCACTAAAAGGTGATAGAGATTACAACGAAACGACTGATATTACAAACTTTTGGACCACAGTAGCCGCTGAGAAGGGCGGCGTAGCTAGTATCGTTACGGCAGATAGCGGTGCGTCGCTTGGTGTGAATATCACCGACGATCCGAACGTCGTAGGTTATGTTGACAATCCGTCTGGCGCAATTGCAAAGGGTGTTCTGCTACAGACAGTAGCTGCAAAGCTCAGCGCAACCAGAGATTTTGTCAATTACGAAGCTCAGGAAATTCGTCCTGGCGATAAATGCACACTGGTCACTAAGGGGTGGGTTGTGACTGACATGATCACTGGTACTGCTCCGACTGCTGGCGATCCAGCCTATCTCGCAGCTAGTGGTATGATTAGTAAGGTTCAGGCGAATGAAGCTCCCAAGATTGGCCGCTTTGAGACCGCCAAAGACTCCAGTGGTTTTGCCAGAGTAAGTATCAATATCGAGTAATAAAGGGGGTGTAACCGTATATGAAACGTAAGATTGTACAACCAACGCAAGAACAAATCGAACTACTCAGACAAACAGGGTCGTCCGACAAATCAGTCGCTCTAGCAGCAATGCATACGCTAGCTCAGGGGTTGCAAGTACCGCTACGATCGGCTTTGTTAGCCGGTGATATCGTTTCTGGTATTTTTACTCCGGAAGTTCTAGATCCATCGGCAACACCAACTTATCCGCTAGACCTGTATCAATCCGGTCAGGCGAATGATTATGTTGCGTATATGATTCCGAGCGAAGGCGCATTGCCTCAACGCACTGTTTGTGGTGACGAAGTAACGATCGGTACTTACCCTATCGGTAATGCCATCGACTGGCCGCTCAGCTATTCTCGGACAGCACGCTGGAACATCGTTGCTCGTGCAATGGAAGTTCTAGAAGCTGGTTTTATTAAGAAAATGAATACCGACGGCTGGCGTGTTCTTATCGCCGCTGGCGCTGGTCGCACAGACTACAACGGTGGAGCACCATTGGTTTATGACTCTGCCGCTACGGCTGGACAGTTCACAAAGAAATTGATCTCTCTCATGAAAACGACCATGACCCGGTTGGCTGGCGGTAATACTGCTAGCTCTACTCAGGGCGTTCTGACAGACCTCTATGTTAGCCTAGAGGCGTTGGAAGATATTCGCGAATGGGACAAAGATCAAGTTGACGATGTTACCCGTCGGGAAATTTTTGTCGCCAAGGATCAGCAAGGCGCTCTGGCTCAGATCTACGGTGTTAACATTCACCCACTAACCGAACTCGGTGTCGGTCAGGAGCTACAGACATACTTCGCAACTCTTGGCGCCTCTATGGGCACCGGAGACGAGGAGATTGTTATCGGGCTAGATCTTACCTCTCAGGATTCGTTCGTTATGCCGGTGAAAGTACCTCTCGAAATCTTTGAAGACGATACTCTTCACAGAAAACAAAAAGCAGGACTTTATGGGTGGTCAAATTTGGGCTTCGGCGCTCTCGATGGAATGAAAGTTCTTCTCGGTAGCTTCTAAAAATAGCTTATCGACCATGTGTCGAAAAAGTACAGGCGCCGCCTTCGGGCGGCGTCTCTTTTTGTGTAAATTGTTATGGGCTACAAAGTATAATGTAGCATGAAACAGATACCAGTTGACGAGGCCAAGCTGCTAGGTTTATATGTTAACCGTCGCATGACGATAACAGACTGCGCCAAAGCTCTCGGTGTAAGTTACTCTGTAATTTATAGATATCTTAAGAAAATAGGCATAAAGATCAGACCGTCGATAAAGAATTCTCTTCCAGATATAACAGACGAACAGGTCGTCGACCTCTATTGGAACCAAAATCTTAGCATTGCAGAAACGGCGAAGCGGCTAGGTACTAGCGATAACTTTGTCAAAATGCGATTAAAGAAATCTGGACGCGGTACGAGATCGGTGAAATCGGGGATCAGGCTGCATCATAAAAGCGATAATATTCCAGATTCGCAGTTGATTCATCTATACGATGCCGCAAAGTGGTCGTGCGGCAAGATTTCTTTCTATTACGGCAAAAGCTATAGTTTTGTCAGATCACGATTTATCGGTATCAATAAAGCACGACGCAAAAATATCCTATGGTATAATGGCGCGTGGAAAGGTGGGATTAATAGTGCGAAGAATGCCGTGAGGGCAAGTACTGCGAATATGAAATGGCGGCAGGATGGTCTTAAAAGATGTGGCTTTAAGAGTGAAATTTCCGGCAAGACTGGAGCGCTTAATTGCCATCACATATACCCGTTTCGTGTCATTCTCAAATCGGCGATGACGAAAAATCTGCCATTACCACATCGATATCGGAATTTGATAATCGCTGCCGATAAGAGGTTCTATACTGCAGATAACTGTCTTGTGGTGACAGAAGACGAGCATTCCAATATTGAACAGGGCGGATTCCATTTAGGACACCCATGGTGGAAAATATAGCGATCTTATCCTGATTTCGCTATCGAACGGAGTGGATTAACAGACAGCGATTTTGCGTTGTTTGATCAGCAAGGTACAATAGTCGCCAATAATTATACCATATCGGTAGCGTCGGCGAGAGATGTTAGAGACCATATTAGGTACGAACACTATCTTGGCAGTATACCACCTAACAGGTTAATCTTGGTTGCCAAGAGGGGTGGTATCATCATCGGTATTAGTATTTTCGGAAACGGCACAAACAAACATATAAAGCCGGACACGTGGGAACTCGTCAGACTGTGTATCCCCTTCTTTGTCGTCAAGCCATTCTCGTGCGAATTCATAAACGAGAGCTGTAACTATATAAAGAAACACTATCCTCAAATCAAAAGGTTAGTTTCGTTTGCCGATAGCTCCGTCGGTCATAATGGCGGAGTGTATAGGATGGCTGGATGGAGTAAAGACGGGCATACTAAAGAAAGTTATGCCTACCTTGACGCCGCGAAGATGGAACTAAGACACAAGTCGTGTTGTCGCCGCATCCCCGGTATCGATAAAACAGAAAAGCAACTAGCGACCGAAAGGAATCTCATCAAGATCCGACTAGGCCAGAAGTATCGATACACCATATCTCTGTGATATTATTGCTCCTGGGTGTATAATCAACTTGTGAACACTCCTTTTATGGCTGGAGTTGTATGGTGATTTTATCGAATGCTGAAATTTGCGCACTTTACCATGGCGGGCTGAGCTGTCAGGAAATATCTAAAACAGCTCAGTGTAGTGAAACAACTGTATATAATATATTAACATTACTTGGCGTTAAAATCAGAAGTCGATCAGAAGCAAATAAAAGTTTCCCAGATCGTGTTTTCGTGGTTCTATATAACCTCGGTTTGTCGTCATCACAGATAGGTCAGATATTGGGTCTTGACGGGTCGACAGTTACAAAAAGGTTGCAATCACTGGATTTCCCGTTGAGGGCGAGAGGCGTTGCTGCTAGAATCAGATACACAAACGATGAGTTCAGACAATATTTCCTACAGCCAGAAATAATAGATAGACTCAACAGTCTAATCTGCGACACAGGAGAACGATAATGGCATTGATCGGTCAGTCTATAGCAGAGTTCGATTTTTTTCCAGAATCACCACCGGCTATTATTGGCGAACTTGTCACTGGGCAGACAGTCAACATAGAACTATGGGAAAACGGTACTCCGATAGTTCTTTCTGCCAGCGGATGCAATGAGATCGATGAAACGGGTAGATATAGCTGGTCAACTAGTGGAATTCCAGTTCTAACTGCTAGTCGTCAGCAGTTCCATTGGAGAATGTCCGATGGGTCAAATACAGATAATGGTGATTTTGTCCTCATATCCCACGAAGGTGAAGACGGTTTTATGCCATCACTTAGTGCAACCGGTACTTATATAAAGCAGATATAAAGGGGAATCGGATTGGCTGATTTCGCTGGAATTTATTTTTCTTGTGTCGGTAGCGGTACACTGAACCAGCTAGGAAGTAGCCTGGAAGGTCCGTCGGTCGTTGTTTCTGACCTATACTCACCGCACGCATTCTGTCTGGATACGTCGGCGAATAAGATCTATTTCAACGATTTTAGGAACATAAAGAAATGTGATCCAGACGGCACAAATCTGGAAACGATAATATCGCCAGACGACATTCCAGAGACAGCTACCTACATGAATACTCGCGGCGTAGCTGTTGATACCGTTAACGATAAAATATGGTTTGGCGATTCGTACTATGACCGTATTATCAAATGCGACCTAGACGGTGGCAATATTGAGATAATGTATAGTGGTTACCATTCCATTGGATATGGCGGCATTGAGGATATAGTTATCGATGTCGATAATGAGTGTGTCTACTGGTCGACGGCCGTCGGCGCTGGGCATCCTGGCGATTCCGATTACTCTATTCATAAAATGAATTATGACGGAACAGGACACACCCGCGTAGCGGTAAATGCGACAAGACGATTTGCCGGTTTGCACTTGGATATCGATAGTAATACTATATACTGGTCTAACCTCATCGGAGGTTCGATAGAAGCATCGGGGTTAATTACTGGCAATGTCGAAACAGTTCTGTCAAGCTTAAATAGTCCGTATTTTGTATCTTTCGATCCGACGAATGACAAATTGTATTGGACATCAAACTCTGCGGGTCAATTGTTATGCGATGATATCGGTGGCGGCAGTCAGGAACTTCTCGCAGACGATTACGACGATATACGTTGTGTAAGATTTTTCTCTAGGAGTGACGGAGATCCAGTTGATAGTTGTGCCGGGTCAGGATCGTTGTATATTCGAGGTGTAGGAACTCCATCCCCGGGGACAACATCTCTACGAAGTATCAATCGATTAACCAAAACCGGAGACTATGATCCCGAATTGGTTTGTAACTTTCAGACATCACCAACAACCGTATCAATTAGAGTGTGGGATGTCGGCGATGGGCAAAATTCTGAGGTGGTAATTACTGATAACGAATGCTATTCTATAGGCGATACCGGAGCATGGGGATGGTCTACGAATAATTTACCGTTTACATCGGAACGAGATAAGTATCACTACTACTACGAAATGATACCAGATATCGGTGAATCGCAATATGGCGAGTTCATCATCAGGGTGCCTGAGAATTAGGAGCGATAAATGGCATGGACTACTGACTTAGCATTAATGGTACGACTCATCATCAATGATATGTCATCGCCTCAGACATATTCGGACGCATATCTCCAACAGGTTCTAGTCGTGGCTGGAATAATGGTTGACGCAGAGATACCGTTTGCGTATGAATACGTTTACAATATTGGTGGAATAACCATATCCCCAGATCCTGTTGTTAGCAGCGATCAGATTTTTATGGCCTTGGTTCCGTTAAAAGCTGCTTGTATCATTACACAAGGTGAGTTTAAGCAAGCTCTTGGCCAAGGGATTAAGGTCCGAGACGGCGATAGCTCTATCGATACTAGTGTTAGTTTCCGTGGTTATAGAGATATCTTAGAACTTGGCCCGTGTGCCGCGTACGAAAGACTCAAGTGGACGCTTTTAGCATCTGGCGCTACTACCGACGGAGGAGTAGGCAAGGCAGTTTTGGGACCCTACAGGGCTGCCGATACCAGCGGATCTTCTACGATTTCGTGGTATTATGATCAATTTGCAACTGACAGAAAGAGTCAGAGATAGAAGGAGAAACTTATGGCTGATACAAAAATTAGCGCATTACCAGCTGCTGACTCTGTTTCTGGAGATAATGAGTTCGCAGTAAACGATGATGGTACATCAAAAAAGGTTACAGCCACACAATTGGCGAACTTCATAGGCACTGGGCTTGTTACTGTTAAATCTCTTGGATCGACAGCACAATCATCCACATCTGAAATGGCTAAGGCAGAAGATTTCGATCAGGAGCTAGAAGCTGGAACCTGGGTTTTCAATTATTACATCAGATACAGATCGGAAAATACTGGTAACGGCATGAAAATATCGGTTAACTACGCAGGAACTGTTTCATCGTTTGTGGCAAATTACAGATTCGTATGCAATGGTACAGATGGAGCAACCGTATATGGCGATCAATCGGCTACTGGTGACGATAACGCACACGTTATGAGCAGCTATTCAGTAAGAGCAAAAAGCAGTAGTGGCATCGGACCAATATCTGGTGTCGATACCGCAGACTCAGATATGTTATTGGTCATCGAAGGCCTAATGGTAGTTTCCGACACGGGTACTCTTGAGCTTTACTTCGGTAGCGAAAACGATGATGTGGAAGTATCGCTTATGGGAGAAAGCGCTCTCATTCTTACGAAGATTTCATCGGTAGGTGGCGGGTAAGCCTAAAAAGAGGTTCCATCGATTATGGGTAAGTACTTACTTGAAAACGGCGACAGCTACCTGCTTGAGGACGGTTCTGGATTTTTCCTTACAGAAGATTCACTAGTTGTACTTTCCGGAATACTCAGGTCTGATAATGTTATCTTTTACCACCCATTAGACGACTGGATAGAAAATACATTACAAACAGCATGGTCCGGTGACTGCGGTTTTGTCGAAGGACAAGTCGGTAGTGGAACAAGTGCAGTTACAGCCGATAGTGTATCATTCGGGGACGCATATACCGCCTCTGAAACGACAACGTATCCGAAAACAATTGTTGGCCTGGATGAGAACACATTTTTTGCCATGGGCAAAACGGGAGCATTTAGTGGTACCGTTGATGGCACGGCGATAGATTTTGGCCCATCGCTTACTGGCGGAGGTTTCGATAACTATCCAAACACCAGTATATTGATGCATTGGGATGGACAAGATGGGCAAGTCGTTCAATTCTGCAATTATTACGGCAGTACTGACCTGTACACTATCACGGACGGCAGTTCCGAAACTAGATGGAGATATTATTTAACAGACCCATATTCTAACGCCGGAGGAGTGCTAGCAAGACTGACCGACACAAAGTTTATCGCTGGCGGTAAGTCTTCCAATGCGGGGATAGGCGCATATTCTTGCGTCTGTACCATTGGTACCACACAATTTACGGTCGGGACAAAATACAGCTATCCGGACTATAGCAACATAACTCCCGACTGCGCCGCTACACTAGATTCAACACACGTGCTGCTCTTCTATCAAATAGCAACTACTAGTGGCTATGCTGTAGTAGCAACAATAGATGGTACTGGAATCACATATGGCAATGCTTATGACTATACATCCAACCTCAAAAAGGACGATCTAGGATACATAGGCAGCGTAGCGGTTGGAATAGATTCGTCTACGGCGGTAATTTTATGGTCTACCTCTAGCGATAAGAAAGGTGCTGCCAGAGTAGTTACGGTTGATGGTACCGGTATAACATTTGGCGATCAAGCCTATTTCGAGCCAGATACCGGATTTGCTCACATATATCATATTAGCGCCGCCAAACTTGATGATACTACGATCGTAGTTTCATACGTTGATAAACTTAGTCATCCAGGCAACTACTACCTATATGCGCGTACGGGGAGAATAGACGGCACAAATATAGAATTTGGTGGAAGATCGCAGGTCGTCCAGTCTGCGGCCGGTAGTGTCGGAGTATTATCTTCCTCAAAATGCGTATTCGGATATCCGGATTCAGAAAAGCAGGTAGCGAAAATAGGCGTACTCGATCAAGCCGCTTCACTGTCTTGCGAAGAGGAATATCCTGTTGCTAGCGGCTGTGATCGTATAACTCTCGGATTGTGGTCCAGAAATCTTACCATAGACAATTCAGAAGTTACTGTAACTAAGGACTATGAGATATCTTTAGCATCTGGATCGATCGCTTTAGGGCCAGACGGAGTAGTATGGAGTGGGTCGAACGTAGTTGATGTGATGGATAATCTCAACAACGGCGACAACCATTTTGCGCTGCTTGATTTTGAGTATACGGACGGCGACTGGAATCTATACGTATCTCTAGATGGTAGCGGATACGAAGATCTCGGAACACAAAGCGACGGTTCTCTCGATACGGCACGAACGGTAACCAATCCTGCTCTGGAAATAGACGATGGAGCTTCGAACCAGTGGATCGACGAAATAGTACTTTGGGCTGGCGACAAGGGTAGTTTCTTACAATTTACAGATGACGAAATAGATAAGACGTATAGACTTGGTAGTTTGTACGATAAAACGATGGATAAATATGGGGAATATACAGGAACCCCCAACGATTCCATCGACTTGTATACAGCGTCGTTTGAGACAATTGATCAGAGCTGCGATCTTTTTGCCTCCGGCACGTCTCCGCATCATTCTGCGTCATGCGATCTTGTCTGTTTCGGTCCGCCTCCTGCCCCTGCAGTAGGCGTTTCGCTTGATTGGCTGTTGGCTAGTTCTGATTATGCTCCACAGCTTATAGGAACATTTACATCGGCATCAACAGTTACCATTCAAGTGTGGGATGTTTCGAATGGTGCTAATGAGGCTGTAGAATTGACTAGTGACACATGCTATCAAATAGGAGATACTGGTCGCTGGGGATGGTCGACTGTAAATTTGCCACAAGCAACAAGAGGTTATAAACATTACTTTTACGTTATGACAGATAACGGGGGAAATACATTTAGCGGACAATGTGTTTTCGGTGGTACGAAACCGAACCATCCACGAAATATGGAAGAATATATCAGATAACGGAGTAATGTATGGCCACGCATAATCAAAGTTTTGAATTCATCATCAACGGATATATTCCGCAGCCTGCTCCATCGTGTCCAATTCTCGATCCGGCTGCCTCCATTCAAATCAAGGATTCATTGATCCGAATATATCAATCGAGAATCGATGCGCTAATCAATCAACTTGGCAAAAATGTGTATCTGGAATTTGACCCAATAACGTCGCCGTGTCCAAATTGTTCATACGACTCACTCAGGAAGCGGTCCAATGGGATCTATAAGGCAGGAGGGCCGCAACCATTCGTTCTTGGCACTCGCTGCCCATATTGCAAAGGCAAGGGGCTGCTGGAAACATCCGTCAATAAGTGTATCAAATGTCTACTCAAGTGGAATCCGCGAGATGCTAGCGATTTCGGAATATCGGTTGAATCTCATAAAAGTATAGTTCGACTTAAGACATTCCTATCAGAAGCTGATGACCTAAAAAAGGCTGCAACAGTGTTAGTTAATCACGACATTGCTAGTCAACTTAAATTCAGGGTTCGTTTAGTTAAAGGGCCTATTCCTGTCGGGTTACGAGAAGATAGATACTGCATTAGTTTCTGGGAGCAGTTGTAATCATGAAGATTAGACTAGAAGTTAGCGGAAAAACAAAGTCGCAACTTACTGCCGGAATTATGCAGGAAGGTTCTGTCTATTTTTCCCAGAAAGTTATGACGAACGCGCAGCAAATTGACAAAGCTGTGATGAACAGGGTAGTAGATAGATTCCGAAAAACCCAGGTAGTTCAGTCTATTCTGAACACAGGATCCATAGATCTTCAAGCGCATCTTGGTTTAACACCGGTACTAGCTAAGTCATTGGTCGATGGCATGGAAGAGATGATTCGGAATTCATTTCGGCTTGCTAGTGTCGGGACAGGTAATTCTGTCTCTATCAGCATCCAAGCTGTCGACGACAATTGGCAAACATATTTATCACTGCCTGGCGCTACGTATATATCCAAATCATCCGGAATAGAGATCCCGGTTTTGGGATGGTTGTTGATAGATCCGAGCATAGATATAGGCCAAGCATCGTATGAGATAATTTTCCGTGGATACAGTTCGAAGATGGATACCAGAATCAATAAGTGTTCTCGTAGCCGTAGGGCTATTATGGTGTCCCTGGAAGAGCTCGGCGGCGGTGGTGGTTATGTGCTGCCAGCAATTATTTCAGGGAACGCTGGTCAAAACTTTATCGAATATGCCATCAGACAGCGAGCTTTTGCGGAAGAGATTGGGACAATTGTTATGGATATTATCGGATAGGAATCGGTATGTCTACTAGCTTTCGCGGTATAGATTCTAACGGATTTGGCGGTTATGCGTTTACCGACCAAGTATTGCATAATCTTAAGTTTTTTATTGATCACAATATGCTTGGTAACGGTGCTTACACTACGAATACTTATGACTCTAGCAGTTGGTACGATAGTGATGAAACCAAATTACATTCTGTGGAGGATAATAGGTATTCTTCTGGATGCGTTTGGGAGGCTTCTGCTCGTGAATTCGTATGGGAAAGCGGTGTGGTTCCAGGCAGCGAATCAGTTAGACCATCGGGGGTATATATAGATGGAAGCTTCTACTCCAACGATACAGTTGGTTTGAATACTCATCATATAGATTATTTACATGGCAGGGTAATTTTTGACGAACCCAAGTCTGGAAACGAAGATATTAGGCTCGAATATGTAGGTAGATATGTTCATACTGGATTTGCTGATAGCGAAGCATTCCGTATCATTATGCTTAATGCTGTAGAAGAGTTCATCACGGACACTTCTCCATCTGGTACGCCCGCCAGAGAACATCAAGTTTGGCTGCCTAGTATTTTCATAGAAATGGGAAATGGGTCGCAAAGGGGATTACAACTCGGCGGTGGTCAGATCAAAACACGATTCATTACTTTCCATATTTTTGCAGATAACCCAAACGATAGGAACCTGCTAACCGATTGGCTGGATTATCAAGGGCATACTACATTTTGGATGGCAGATATGAATGCTATCGCAACGCCATTCGACGAATACGGCGATATTGTTAATGGAATTACGAATTGGCCGAATATGGTTGCTACATATCCGTGGAAAAAATTACGTGTCGTTAACAGCAAGCCGTCTATGATTAATTCATTGAACGCAAAGTTATTCAGATCACGGGTAGTTTTCGAGATCGAAGTAGATGTTGGCGGAATATAATTTTGTGTATAAAACAGTACTGGATAGCTATCAATTACGATAGTGGTAACAGAAAGGCAGCGTGTCAAATATGAGTAATAGATTGTTCTATGCTTTGCAGGCAGTTGGGTTTGCGCCGCACGATTCGGTTTGTCCGACTGGAGTCGGCGGATGCGAGGTTGTTGGCTCCGGAACGCACCCATCTGGTTTTGTAACAGCACATGGCGTACAGAGTGTTGGAATCACTACCACGTTCAATCTTGAACAAGTTTTTGAACTTGGTCAACTGGAACTTTATGAAAACATCGAGGGTATTCCCGATATAGAAGTAACACTGCAGAAACTACTTGATGGACACCCATTACTATATCACCTAGCTACGCCGACTGCAACGTCTCCGACATTAGCTGGACGAGCAAATGATAGATGCTTCATGGCCCTGAACTTGTATCCGGACACCAACGATAATGCGTCCGGCATAGCGAACCAGGGTGTCGGTCTTTCCGGCCTATACACATCGGCTCTCACATATACGCTTCCGGTGGATGGGAATTTCACCGAAGATCTTACACTCGTAGGCAACAACAAGCAATGGGTCGCGGGCGGATTAACACACTTTGTTCCGACAGAATTTACCGGTTCAGACGAGCCTTTGTCTATCACTTCGTCTGGTGGTGTAGCTAGAAGAGAAAATATTTTGATGGGCGACGGTTGTTCAATGGACAATAATGGTGTTATCACAGGCACTAGCGGTTCGATTTGGCCAACAGAAATGGAAGGCATAGACAGTAACGGTCACAACCTTCTGTCTGGTTCTTCCTATGCTGCTCACATTCAGAACGTTACGATTTCTGCCGATCTTGGTCGCGAGGACCTGTTCGAACTTGGACGTCGCGGCCCATATCATCGATTCGTATCATTCCCGATCGAGGTTACATGTGCTATCGAGATGACGACACAAGAAGGCGATTTGATCGACGCACTAGCCGATCCTCCAAGTGGCAGTAACCTTACGAATCAGAAGATTTTCATCTGGATAGAAGAAGGTACACAGATTAACCTTGGTACAAAAAACAAACTTACTTCTATCACGTACGGTGGCGGCGATGCTAGCGGCGGGTCTGTTGCAGTAACACTTAATTATAGCAACTTCAATACTCTCACTGTAACACACCCACAGGATCCCGCTGGTCAATAGCAATAAAATTAGACAAAACAGCTAGGATGGAGAGTTTCGACTCTCCATCCTTGTTTTTTTTGAAAGATACGGGCGATATAGGCGTATAATAGGATGGTAGATAATATGATTTTTGGAGCAATAAAATGATATTGGTTAAACACAACGGGCAAATTTCCTCTATTTCATTTCACTACGAAACAGACCGCCGTACAGTAGCGACTGTGTATCAAATGAGGCCAGACGATGACTCGAATGGATATCGACGAGATAAGATTATCAGCGTAGCCGAAGCCAATTGTCATCCTGATGATAACTTCTGCAAGGCCGAGGGCAGAAAGAAGTCGCTTACAAGAGCAATCAAAAAGTTCGACAAGTCTTTCCGTGCGGCAATTTGGAAAGAATATCTACGTTGTTGCAAAATATAACAAAATAGTTAGTAGATTGGATGTCGTGGTGTATAATCAGTTGAAATCATAATGCAGTGGGCAGGCGTCACGTTACGCCATTCTGCAGGATTTCGCTACCTTATGACCACGGGGCTCATCCATCGCGATCAGCCCCGTTTTTTTATGTGACTTATGGCTTATATTTCGGTACTATTAATATCAATTATAGATCTTCTGGCAACGATTCACTGCGATGCCATTAATCCATACTTCGTAGAACTTAATCCGATAGCCGATAATATATGGCGTAGTTATGGTCTTTATGGGTTAGTGGTTTTCAAAATCGCTATTACCTGTATCTCATGCTATGCTATTTTCTTTGCGGTAACCAAAAGACGTGGAACGTGGTTGGCAAAATTCGCAAATTCATTCAGCATAACTTTTACTGTCATGCTATCCTTGTGGTGGATATGCTATTTGTCATTCTGAGGCGACAAAGCGCCATAGTTAGGCGGCGCTGCTCTGGAGAGCAATCATTCGGTTTGATCCCCGTAAGTCCGTCCTCGTATCTACTAGGACCAAAGAGGGAAAACATGGGGTGGTCGGTTCGAATCCGCCTGTCGCCAGTCGAAAATGACCTAAAGGAGTAACGAAATGAGAATCAAGAAGCAGCAGCCAATAGACCATGAAGTATTATCATATTTGAATTCGCCGAACGTTTGGACGGAAGCAGTTGAAAGATCATGGCTATCCGAATTGGACAAATTATCTGCGTCAGAAATCTATCAGATGTTCCCTCCAATGAAGAAACCGAGGCATCTTAAGAAAAAAGGAAAAAACAATGCGGGATAAGAGACTATGGCTTGTAGCTGTATGTATAATTCTGAGCGGATGCACATTGCTAGAGAATGTCGGGGGGTACGATATTACTGCGTGTGAAAACGATTGGGACGTCTGTCTGGAATTGATGTACGACAATATGTAAGGAGTTTTATATGACGGACTGGATCGACGAACTAATAAAAGCTCTGAATTCAGCTCAGGCCGTTATAAGGAAAAATGGTTCTTCGCGGAAACCATATTGCGTATACGGCAAGACTGGCAACAAATTAGGCTGTTATGCGACAGAGAAAGAAGCGAAGGAACGGCTCGCACAGATCCATTATTTCGAACACCGAGACGATAAAAAATGAATTATGACCACGTAACAATAAGAGATGATTATGTCGCCAGAAAGCTATTGCGACATCAGGACATGGGCGATCTGCGTATCTACAACTATCTCGATACCTGCAAATTGTGGGACGATATTACTTCGAACACGAGAGGCATTATCCTGAACAGAAAAACGGGTGAAGTTGTCGCTCAGCCGTTCCCCAAGTTTTTTAATGTCAACCAGCGCAACGATACGATGGATCGTAATTTGCCCTGGAAAGATGGTTTCAGAATTTATGAAAAAGTAGATGGATGGCTAGGGATTTTGTATCGCTATAATGGCAAATTCTGTATTGCCACCAGGGGTTCTTTTGATAATGCTGTGGCTAAGTGGGCAACAGATTTCCTAGAACGATATAATCTGGAAGGTTTGCCAGAAAATCTTACCCTGTTATTCGAAATCGTCTGTCCGGCTACGAAAATTGTTGTTGATTACGCAGGTTGCACAGATTTGATTTTACTTGCCGCTTATGATAGATTCACCAGAGAGGAGTGTTCCTGGGAGTATTTGTCAGAGCTGGCAAGTAGATATCATTTCAGTCTAGTAAAAACCTATGATAAAACATGGCTCGGATACATCAAGGGAAACATTAAGACAGGCAGAGGCACGACAGAAGAAGGTTATGTGATTCGGTTTGATAACGGTTTACGGGTTAAATTCAAACTAGAAGACTATATGCGTCGACACCGTCTACTGAACGGCCTTACCCCTCTGGCTATTTGGAACAACATGAAGGATGGCAAGGTACTATCGGACGTAGCTTCGCAGATAGACCCAGAGTATCAAGGATTATTTTCGGCAATTTCATCATCTCTCGAAACTGCATATACATCTGTCATGGAACAGGCACTAGCTGATTATGGCAGATTAGTGAACATGAACCTTGGTTGTCGTGCTGATTTTGCTAGATTGGCGAGTAAGACTAAGCATCCTGCCATCTTATTCCTTCTTTTTGACAATGCCGCTGATAGACTTGACGATTTGATAATGAAGATTATTCGTCCTGATAACAACGTTTGTGTATAATAATAACGGTGAATCCATTAGACCTTCGATTCGGCGTCGGATCGGAATTCTTTTGGCCTTATCGCAAAGAAAGGTCTCAGTATGGCAGTAAATCTAATAACAGACACATTCGGAACAAACAGCAATCCTCCCTCCAAAACATTTAAGATGGTAAAAACGCTTTCTGCCACTCCTACAGAATCGGGCACTGCAGTAACCGATACGGAAAACTTCTTCAACAAAGATTGCCCATTTCCGATCGAAGTTATCAGCGTAGTAGCCGTCGTTCAGTCACTAACTACAGCAGATTTTAACGGAACCGGTGGTGCTGTGTCAATCATCGTTCAGAGATCAGACGAAGTGGACGCATCGCCAGCTGCTCCTACGACACCTGGTTGGGACACATTATTGGCAAGTGCTTCGATCAAAGATAAGGCTACAGACGCTTTGGCTGTCGCTGCTCCAGGTGACGGTACGCATGTGCTAGATCAGACATACGTAGCGATACCTAAGGGTGGTTCGCTAAGAGCTACTTTGAGCGCGCAAGTAGAGGATGCCTATGTTAGTACCGGCTCTCTAGTGACAGTTCTGGTAATCGTAGAATGTAGACCGACTGGTTTGAAAGAGAAATTGTACTTCTAATAGTACTGGTCAGTAAATCATAACTAAGCCGCAGACGATTGTTTGCGGCTTTTTTTATTGGGGTGTATAATTACGATAGGACAGCAGGACAGTTTTTGTACTGGGATTGCACAATGCTTAGTTCATCCGCACAAGAAAGATTGATTGCCAGAATTGCCTGGAACTGCGTTCCTGTTGTTGTGCAAACTGTCGACAAACAATTATTGTCACTTTTGTTAAAAACTCCTACGGCTGAGGCACAAGCGAAGGCAGCGGTCGTTTATGACACAGAGTTTCAAAAAGCTCTCATGGTCGGCTTGTCTTCTGAGGATGTTGTTCTAGATGAACTAATAAAAATTGGCAGATGGAGCAACGATAAAGAAGCCACCATTGTCGGTTTGCAGAATGACATAAAGACTATTCGTCGTGGGCTTTTGGATTTATTCTTGAATAAGACCCAACTGGCAAAGGCGAAATCGGTATTGAGAAATGCGGAAGAAATACTCACTAGGCATCTTTATGCGAAGTATATACTTCTTCAGAATAGCGCAGAAGCTCATGCCGAATTAATGAAACAGAGAAGTTTGATCTACCACGCTACGGAAACTATAGATCATAGTAGATTTTGGTCAACCGCAGAAGATTTTGATAATTATACAGACAATTCCCTGATCAATCAATTATGCGAACTCTTTTTCCATAAGACAAAGATTCCGTCTAAGGCAATTAGAGAGCTCGCTAGGTCTCAACACTGGCGATCATATTGGGAGATAGCCAGACAACAAGCGGGGCACCTGTTTGACTCATCTATTGCTAATTGGTCTTCTAATCAGCGAGAACTAGTGTATTGGTCGACTATATACGATTCAGTGTACGGGGCATACGAAAGGCCGTGTCAGGAAATCATAGACGATGACGATTTGCTAGATTCATGGTTCATTAGACAAGGAGAGGCAATAGAGAATAGGTCGAAACAACATGCCGTGCCATCGTCCAATCAGCATGTGAAAAATGGTATCGGCGAACAGTTCATTCCTACGGATAAAGCTGGAGCTAAAATAGTCTACGAAATGAATAAGCGTCCGGATAGAATTACAGTACAAGCTCGGCAAAAAAAGGTTAATTCAGATGGTACTGTGCTAGAGCAGCATATGCCGGATAGTCAGCTCGGCATGAAACAACAATTGGCTGAAATGCAACGTAATAGACTAAAGAGGTCTTAAAATGTCAGAACGTAATGAAATAGTTGCTAACAGTACAAGGTGTCGACTTAAGAGTATCGTCGAAAAGAAAATGCAAACATGCTTTATTTTCTCAATTGCCGAGATAGAGAGTGTTTTCGGTCCGTCTCTTTGGGGATTCGGGCTTTCGGAGGATTCGCTGACAGAGACTCAGCGAAATAATAGGATTATTTGGGATCGTGTCAGAAAAAGCATCTTGGACAAGGGGAATGCACAAATCAGAAGTGTATTTTCTGAGCTAGATTTGCACGAACTTAAGTTTCTTGGATATCATATGTCTTGCAGGAGAGTTCCTAATGGCCGACAATAAGGTACTTGTGTCAACTCTGGATAAGGATGGGAAACCTATCACCTTAATCGTATTACGTCCTACGAACAAGATGATGCAAGATGCCAACATGGTTTATAACCTGAAGGTATCAGAACTAGTCCGCATGGGAGCGCAAAATGGTCAGCACAGACTATTAATGCGAGCCGAGCTAGAAGACTATCTTACACGTATGGGCATATGGACACTGAATGACCAGATGGAGATCGAGCAACTGTCCGTAAAGTTAAAAGCGAGCGAACTAACGCTCAAGCGTGGTGGCATAAAATTATCTGAGGGCAAAGCCCTTGCCCTCCAGATGGCTGCATGTCGACGAGAGATAATGCAAAAGTATGCTAAACGGCAACAATTTGATTCCGCTACGATAGAATCACAGGCAGAGAATGCGAGGTTCGAATCTTTGCTAATCAAGTGTCTTGTTACGGAAAACAATCATCAGTTCCTTAAAAGTCATGCAGATTACGTCGACCGTCAAGACGAAGTAGCTGTTGTTGACGGGGCAAAGGCGCTGGCTGGTTTAGTATATGGATTAGAGTCTGATTTACACGCAAAAATGTTCGAACTGCAATGGATGAAGGATGCCGGGGTAATAAATGACGAAGGAAGATATGTCAACAAGGATAACGAATACACAGACCTGAGTGGTAGACTTATGGATAAGGATGGTAATTATATTGACAAGGACGGTAATAAAGTTGATATTTTCGGACGAAAGATAGATGAGTCCGGCAATCTTATCGTCAACGAATCAAAACCTTTTATTGATGATGAGACCGGTCGTGAAGTTGTGGTGGGATCAATTGGCTTAACCCATAAGAAACCGAAGAAAAAGATGAAGGGTTAAACTATGGCGTTTGTATTAGATGTCAACCTGAGAATACAAGATATCCTCGGCTTACAGAAAGTTGGTGCCGCTCTTTCTCAGGTGCAAAATACATTACAACCGGCTCAAACTGGAGGCGGAAGTGCCGCTGGCGCAATAAAAGCTCAGGCGACGGCGGCGACAGGTGCTGCTGCTGCTGTACAGAGCTTGATGGCTGCTACAAACCAGCTTAATGCTGCTCAAAAAATTACAGCATCTACGGTTCAGAATACTTCGCAAACGATGGGTAGGGCTACTGTTCGGGCTAAAGACTTCGGAGATTCCATGCAGTTGGCGTTCAAAAGGTACGCTGCATATACTTCTGCCACGATAGGTCCACTACTAGCTCTGAAGGGGTTATCTCAAGCGACCAACTCTGTTATCGAGTTGGACCATTCGATGGTTCAGTTAAAACAGATTACAGGAGAAACGGATCAACGGATTAATGAAATCCGCACAAATATTCTCGACCTCTCTGTTGCGACAGGAACGGCAACATCTGAGATATCAAGAGTCGCTAAGGTAATGGCTCAGGCCGGTTATACTGGCAAACAATTGGACGAGACTGTTTCTATTCTTTCGAAAATTCCTCTAGCTCCGACATTCGAGTCGATGGATGTCGCTATAGAGGGGACGATCGCGGCGCTCAACCAGTTTAGCAGCGAAGGACTTACTGCTACTAAAGTTCTAGATGTAATGACAGTATTGTCGAATAAGTTTGCTGTTGAATCACAAGATATTGCCCAGGGTGTTGCTCGTGGCGGTGCTGCTTTTGCGGCCATTGGCGGTTCTTACGAAGAATTTGCCGCTATATTTACGACAATTAGACACGTTACCAGAGAAGGAGCGGAATCAATTGGTACGTTCCTGAAGACGATTTCTGCTAGATTGGCCGACCCAAAGATAGTAGAGTTTTTGGCAGGGAAGGGGATTAGGATAGGAGAAGCGATTCAGGCAGGTGATCCGGTTTCCGCTTTCAAACAAATCGCCGCAGGGCTTGCAAACATAACCGGAGTGCAAGAAAAGATGGAAATAGCCAACAAGCTTGGCGGGCAACGACAAGTTAGCCGTCTGCTTGCATTGGTAAACAACACCAAGTTACTGGATGAGACACTGCGGGCAGCCGCTTCGTCAAGCGGAGAGTTCGATAAGGTTGCTCAAGAGGGATTGAAGAGTCTGTACGCTCAATTGAGTATTCTAGGAGCAGAGTTCGGCAGGTTGGTTCAAGAATTAGCGCAACCATTTTTCATTCCACTAATCAAACATGCGACAGAAGCTGGTCATGCGTTTGTAACGATACTGGACGCAATCAGGCCAGTACTTCCAGTAATGGCTACATTAGTCGGTTATGCTGGTTTATTCAAGATTCTAGCATTGAGCATATCTGGGGTTGGTGCTGCAATTGGCGGATTATCGAAGGTAAGTTTTGGTATACTCCCGTCATTCCAGGCAGCTATAGGTAGCGGTGGTGTTGCAGGCGCTACGGCAAAAACTGGTTTAACCCAGGCCGCTGGCGCATCTGGTGCAACCACAGCAGTAGCTGCAGGAGCCGGTGCTAAGCTCGCCCAAGGAGCTAAAACACTGGCAACATCTCAATTGGGGCAACTAGCTGTTGTTGCCGGTATCATTACGGCAGCATCTTCTTTATCCGAATCATTCGCCGAGACAGGAAGATCGTCGGGTCTTCTAGCTTCCGAGTTCGTTAAAGCGGTTGGAACTATGTTGCTTGTCACGTCTTTGCTGACAGGCCAAAGTGTTACTGGTGCGATAGGGGGGCTTGTCGCGGCGCTAGGTCCAGTTGGCGCAGCGGCAACAGCCGCCGTAGTGGCTCTCGGCGCGCTGACATATGCCTCTGTTCAGGCAGTCGATTCAGATGTCCAGGGTATAATCAAGGCAGTCACCAAGAAAGTATCCGAAGCATCAATTGAACCGATAGAGACAACGGGTGATCTGGAGAAAACGGCTGGTCAGCTAGGTCGCGATACTTTGTCTGGAATCACAGAAACGGCAAAAAGATACGAAGACGGCTTAAGTGGATTTTTCGCTTCTAGCTATGAACGGGTAGCAAACCTTTTTAAAGGCGAAGGATTGGTCACAATAAGCGATACGCAAGCGACTCAGATCATCGACGATATAGTTGGGGCTAATCCTCAATTGCTGAATAATATTCTTCGAAAAGCCATAGAAGAATTCGGTAGCGCTAACATCGAAAGCTCGTTGGACGAAGTCTTCATGAAAGAGTCGGGTGCTAGCGCCGAAGCTGCGGCGGCATTGAGACAGGCTATGATTAAACAACTCGGCGGCCTGGAAAAGGTGTCGCAATCGTTTGCTAATATCAAAATAGATAAGCAGTCGCTCCAATTAACTAAAGCTATAGAAAAAGTAGCAAAAAGTTTTGAAGAATTCTATACACCAGCCGAGCTGAGCAGTCAACTTGGCTTACTGAGCGAAGCAGTTGGTAGAGCAGCAAAATCGATAGAAATGAATGTGACCTTGTTTGATCAATTGAGCCAAAATGTTGGCAGGAGCGTAGGAATTGTTAAGCCAGAAGGAGAATTTACTACCAAAGCTGTTGAGCAAATATTCAGAGAAGGGAAAACTGGTGATCTAATAGATTTGAGCCAATTCAGCGAGCTAGAAGGTTTTACGACCGATATGGCCAGTGTTGGCAAAGCCCTACAAACTTTCATGCAATCGATTATCGCAAGCAAAGCGCAGGCTGATTCACTCAGATCTAGGATTGTTGATCAGAAAGTAGATCCATTCGATATCATTAACGAGTATATAGATCAGTTTATCAGCGAATATCCACAACAACTACCTCCAGACGCCGTGGACGCATTCAGGACGGCAGCACAAAATCTTGGAGGACAACTGAATGTGATGCTATCAGAACAGGCTGGCGTTTTACCCACAGCAGAAGAGGTCCAGCACGCCTTTGAATCCGTATTGGGGAAACAACAACCGTTCTACGAAGCCGCCGTGAATGTTTTTAAAACGTGGCTTGATGCACAGGTTCAGCAACTTAACCTTTCCCTGTCTGGCGAAGAGTTGCTTGGCAATGTTGATGTTGGTACTACGCAATTAAAAGACACACTTGTTCATAGTCTCGGACAAGCATTGGATCTATCCGGCATCCAGCATCAATTGCCGGTAGATTACGCTAGCAGTACGGGAGAAGTCACCAGCGCCCTGATCAATATCGCCGACGGCAGCGATCTGGTTGGCCGTACGATGGATAAATACAAAGACAGTTATGCAAGATATGCCGAGCTTGTTCGTAGTGTATCAGAAGCACAGCAGACCGGGGAAGGGGTCACGATAGAGCTATTCCAGGCATATAAGCGGGCAGCTGTTGAGGTGGTAAATTTGCAAATAGCTCTAACCCAACTAGAAAAAGCCGCTCAGCAAGCTCCGCAAGCATTAACTGAATTATTAGAGAAACGGAAGTTGGCTCAAGAAACTGGCGAGACATTTTTTACTCCATGGCAGATACCAACAGAACCAGTAGGTCTTCAGAAATTTGTTGCGAACCTAGATCAGAGCAGTAAGGAGATGTCTGAATACATCCAGCGGCAAAGACAATTTATCGAAGCTGGTGCAGCAATAGAGGTTGCTCAGGTATATAAGGAACCGGCTGATATTTTTGCGGAAGCCCTAAGAAAAAGTGCTGATGCTGTACACATATTTACCGAAGCTCTAACTGTCGAGCATCTGTTAGCTGGCGCAAAGGTGTTAAGTGGTAGTGGGACCAGGGTCGAATCACAACTCCCAGTCGAGAAATCGCCACAGACACAACAACTCGAAACTGAACACTTGCAATCGGCTCTATTCGGGGCTAGTATGGACAAAGTTATTGCGGCCTTATCGTCTGCTGCTAATCAACTTGCGATAGAGAAAGCGGGGCAGGCTGATGCGTCGCTTACCGGCGATAGCGCCGCACTTATGGCGATAGCTGATCGTTTTCGTAATTTTGATGGATCAGGGTCAGAGCTAGCCAAACAGATTCAGGACAGCGGTCTAGATTCCACAGAGATTGTTAATCAAGCGTTGGAACGGTTGAAGCTACAATCTACTGAATTAGGTGCGAAGGAAGTAGAAAATATAGGTATACTACAACGGACCGTAACAGATCTCCGCGAAAGTCTCGAAACGTTAATAGCAAGACCAGAAGTTGCGGATAAGCCAGAATTGATATCCGATCAGTTATCGCCTGCTTTAAAACAATACTTACAAAATCTGTCATCGATTCCAACCGAACAAGTTTTACCATCTCCTACTCCTGTATATCAGCCGTTGGATGACGAAGTGGTTTCGGCATCTCAAATACAGCAGGCTGCAATAGAAACAGCAACCGCAGCATCGCTAACATCATCGTCGGCTGACAGAATATTAACGGCATCAACTGACATTCAGAGTGGTGGTTCTGATGTTTTAGCAGCCAGTCAAAGATTAGCAGAAGCCGCATACCAGATGCAAACCGTTATAGACGTACAAAGACAAGTTGCGCCCGAATTGCAGGAAACAAGTAATGTAGTTTCCGGAGGTGAAGGCGTTAGAGAAGCTGTTACCGAAACAACAATTGCGGTAAATAGCCTTGGCGACAGAATGGATGCCGTTGCTCGTGCTGTCGAGACCCAAACGGCTACTTTGGCAGTTCAAGCACCACCAATAGTTCCCGAAATTCCTGGCTTATCCGAAAATACTGCCATTATCGCTGAAAATACAACTGTGTCCAGTCAATCACAAACTGCAATGCTTGGATTGAACGACGGGATGACTCGGATAGCAGGAGCTCTTGAAGAAGGTCTCGGAATAGATCTCGAAACGATTAGCACGATCAAAGTCGATGTTCAAGGAGTTGGGGCAGCAGCTAAAGAATTTACTGCCGAGTTCGAAAGCATAGCGACAAGAATTGCCAAAGCGCAAATCAATGAAGTTTTGCAGAAATTGGCAAGAGCATCTAGTAATTCGGAGCTTGCCAATACGTTTGAAAGCACTGTGTCATAGGTGATTGTATGATTACCAGATATTACGTACAGACATACAGTCAGTTCGTATATAACTCCTCGCACGGAGACCAGACATGGGCTAAGTATCACATCTGTGCTATCAATCATATTCCGCCATGCGCTGTAGCAGAAATAGCAATTATAAATACAGATAACCTTCACGAACTATCTGGCGGTGTTAGAGCTGTTGATAGTACGATAGATAGACGCATTACGATAGTCAAAGCTACAGACGGGGAAACATGTTATACGACGCATGTCCAAGTCGACAGTGATGGCGATATAGAGTATTATGCAGACAGAAATGGATATGTTCAGTACAGAGTACTTGGCTATTGGGTTGGTTGCGAATATAAGGAAGCCTTGACCACATTTGGTGCTGGCGCTTCCGAAGATAAATGGTTCGATACGGCATTGCCCGTGGCGGTTCCGGCTAGTGCGATTGCGGACGTCACCATGACCGCCGAGCACATAGATACATACCATAAACTAGATATTCTAGCGATTACAGAAAGCGAAAGAACAGCGAGGGGAATAGGCGTAGCGGTTGGTGGTGGCGGGATGTGTCTATCTCGCATGATAGGCACTACTGGAGCCGCTCCTTCTGGAAAAGTATATTTTGAAACTGGCGTAAGCGGTACGGCATACCTGCTTGGTTATTTTGAGAAAGATGACGCTCCTGGGCAACTTACACATTGTAACTTAACCGGAGTCGTTCCGTCCACCGATGGGCAGTGGCAATCGAAAACTATTGTTGGACTTCCATCCGATTGCGTCGCCGGATTCTTGCTAGCACAAACGTCTGACGATAACCAAACGATAGGAGTAAGACAGACTGGTACCCTAGACAATCGAGTTATTGATCTAGAACGGGCACCGAATAAAGGTGATGGTCCGACCTGGGCTAGTATGCACGTACCGGTGGTCGACGGTTACTATCAGGCATACGCAGGCGATGTAAGCGATGTCCCATATTTTATAGCTACACACTATTGGGATGACTTCCTGCAATCCGCGAGTGGCATACATGTTGGTTTTCTTGACTGCATTGTTACCGGAAAGCCGGAAAAGGTCTTTTATCAAGAAACTATAGTACCCGCTTCATATGCTTCAGAATTGACTGTTCCGACTGGTTCATGGAATACGACGAATTGGTCTTCGTATTTTGAACAATATCTACTGAACGAGGGCGTCGTTCTAGACATTCTCATCCGTAATCAATACGCAACAGGATCTTTGGTCGGCGGCTTAAGAGAAAACGGATCGTCGCTAGAAAGATCGTTTCGAATACACGAGAGTGCGAATACTACAAACGATTTTGAATTTGTTTCCTTGCACGTACCGCTTGACACAGAAGGCAAGTTGGGGACATACAGTAATCACAGCACCCTGATGGGTTTCAACATTCTCGGGTACTGGGTTGGTGCAAAGTACACATGCCTGATGGATACCTTTAAGGCTGGAGAAAGCAGCGGATGGACTCGCAAGGCGCTGGATACATATGGGGTTCCGCCAGGCAAGATTGCGGAAATAGTTATAGCACACTCTGGCCAATCTCTGCCGTGCTCTGGTGGAGTACGCGCCGAAGGGTCGTCGATCTCACGATTAATCGACATAGGATCCTTAATACATAACTATGGTGCGACTTTTGAAGGTGCTACTTATAACACCATGCAGGTTCGCACTAGCAACGACGACGCCGCCATCGAGGTCTATACCGGCGATGACTACTGGATGGACTTTATTGTCGTTGGTTACTGGGATAGCCCACCAGGCAACTATACAGAACTCAATCAAGTAATAACGCCTCCTACTGGGACATCCGCATTCAATGATACGAGCTTAGCATCTACGAGTATTCCGGCATCGGATGCTACAGCCGAAATGATTGTTGCGAGTACATACCCTAGCGATTATAATCAGTTAGGTGTTCGTGCGTCTGGCAGCGCGGTCTCTAGATATCAACGATGCGGAGAAACAAACCCAGGTGGTGGGACATATGCCGGAACGTGCGGATTCCGAACACATGTCAATGTTATTAATGAAGGTATCCAAACCTATCATTCAAGAGCCAATACTGGCACATATTTTGCAGCGATAGGGTATTGGGACGACTACAATAGACTTGTCGCTTCGGCTTCCAATAGTGCTGGGTTGTTTATCGCAGGCTATCAGATTGTCGAAGCAAGTGGCAATTTGTATATAGATGGGACTCAAACACCGCATTCTGTATGCTCGCTATTCATAGACGGTATCCCGAACGACCACGATGACTTAGTTTATCTTTTCGTCCACGGTATCGATGAATGTATCGGAGACGCACCGTGCTATACCTCCGGAAGCGGCATTATTCCGCACTCACAACCAGCGGACCTATTCACCCATGGTTATGATAACCTTGCTCTGTCGTGCGACTACGTCACGGTAGGACACCAAAACGTAGTCGGGTCGGGCGATCTGTTTCTGAACGCCGGTGGTGTCTTTTCGAATACACTGTCTCTTGTTTTATGGAGCGCGTTGGACACAGGTCCGAACCTCATAAGAGAATCCGACGCCGTGTTCTACCTACAGGATTATGATGGTAGCGATGCCACGGCAGAATGGGTCAGGGGTATCGGATGGTATGTATCGTCATATTTCACCAATACGCCACTTATAGGAGACTGTTCCGCTACCGGCACTGTCGGTGACGGTACGCTACCCGCATACAACAGTCTTGGCAAAGGATATGCTTCGAATAAATACGGCTCATCGCTCACAGGGACTCAAGTTTACCAACAAAATATTCTTGGGTTAGTCGTAGACGACGAATACCCGTATTCCGAACTGAAGGATTACTCGTTCGCTGGTTCTGGCAGTATAACAGCAGCATTCTGGATGTCCGGATGTAATACTCCGGTTCAGGACGGTACGGGCGTTAAAGCGGAATTTGGATGGTTCTATCGTTCGCAGAGATTTGCCAGTGGAGTCGGAGTCAATGGCTACAGTAGTCCGATACATACTGTCGGTATTGAGATAGGAGACGGAGACGACCTATCTGTCATAACTTCGGTCAGAGATATCCCTTACGATAAAATTGACTCTACTGGTCTATGGTGGGGTGGTACGACACACTATGGAACTCCAACAAGTAGTTCGTGGACCTGGAATCCGGACGTCGACGCGGAATATCATACGTGGATTCAAAAGTGGCCGACACTCAGTGTGAATCGCGATGACGTAGCATTTTTCGTAATTCGTTCAGAATTCGTACCGAGCGGCAACAATATTCCTGATCACATGGATGTGTATTTAAGCGTCAACGGACAACCGTGGACGTTCGTAGGATCAGGTATTACTGGACCACCTGCCAGTTCTGTCTATAGCACTTCTAATCCGTACAACCTCTATTCGGAAAGAGGTGTTGGTGTCCGTTTAACGGCCAATAATGCCGATTCCGGAGTAAATGCCGTTAGTGTCGGCTTCTCAGAAGCTGCTCTATGGACTGATACATCAAAATTTACTAACGACGAATTACAACTCTTATATGACATAGTCGCAGTATATAACCGTCCACTTGAAGAGTATGGTCCAACTGTAACGCCACTTCCGACATACGTTAATCGGACAATTAGTCCATTCGTTTACCCTCCGGTACAATTCGATTCTGATGCTACACCCTGCAATATTACGTCTGGATTGCTGGTAACGCTCGAAGTTGGGATTGGCGGCTACGGCGAAGATGCGTCGGCGTATTTGCTTGAAGAAGTTCCACCTTCTGGATTTTATATATGTGATATTAGTCCGGCTCAAATAACTTATCCAGATCAGGCAGACAGGCCACCGGCTGCGCAACAAATTTTCCACGATCCCCAAAGTGGGGTCATCGAGCCGTACGGATGGGCTAACACATATAATTCAACAATCAGATGGATTAGTCACGACAATCATCCGGAGAAAGACCAACGCAGATCGGCATCGCCGACCAAGACGTATACATATAAGCTATTCCCCATAAGATACCCCAATATCGATTATACTGACGATTTCGTTTTTAGTGGTAGCGGCCTGTTTTTTGGGGGTTCTACTGGTAGTGGAATTTTCAGCATAACTACTACTGGCGACGAATCTGGCACCACGGCTGGTATTGATGGTGGAACCAGCTGCGATGAAGTATCGCTGTTTATTAGCGGACCAACGTCGTCGAATAATCACGCCGACTTATATATCAGAACTTCTGAAATAATTACTACTTCATATATAGGACGCTCATCCAGAACACCTAATATCGTAGATTTTATTTACAAAGCTGATGGTCTTGCTGGACTCGATACATTTGCGGGAATAGAATATGGTCCTGCCTTGTATACAATGGGACCGTTACCTATAGAAGGTTCTTGTCCGTTTGTTACTTGTGGTCCTATCGCTGCGTACTCAATTTTGTTCGTAGCCGGACACGACATCAGTTCTTCGGGATTTCCGCTGTATGTCGGAGCACATGGACTTGCAGAAGACTCGATAGCGCTATATACTATGGCTGGCGTATTTGAGCCACCTCTTGATTTGACGATACTCGGCAAAGATCTAGCAACCGATGCTGCTGATTTGTATACTCATGGTCCAGAACAATGTACCGACTCTGCTCCGTTATATTGTACTGGTATGGATACATGCAGCAGTGGTATTGATCTATATATCAATTCTATTTTCTACGACAATTGGATACTTTATCTAAAAACAGAAGATAATCTCGCTGATGTTAGTTGCGATTTACTAATTAACGGTTTTATCGGCGATCCTGGGATTTCCCAAAATTTCAGCAGCATCGAATTATACATTGATGCGTCTGCCGCAGATTATCCATACAGTGCCGGTGGAACCAAAAACTGGTCACTATTTCTGAAATCATCAGATGATACGCCGGAATTAGTTGGTAACTGGCCGGTTTTCTTAAAGGCTGATACAACTACCGGTTTGGAATGCAACTTGTTTGTTTATGGTCATGGCGTTGGCCAGAATCCCCATGGACGAGAGTTATATTCCGATATCGATCTCGTTTGCAGTGTCAATCCAGATGATCCAACTAGAATAGGATTTACGCCGTATACGACTTCATGGCCATGCCTGCTCCGTGTCGATCAAGGTATTGATAATACTATTTCTCTGGTTATTAGCGGTTATGCGCCTATTGAAGCTTCCGGAGCCAGTAGTTTCTTCATCGAAGGTCTTTTCGGACAGGAAACGTGTGAATCATCATTATTCGTTTGCGGTATAACTGATATGTACGGTAGTGGACTCAACCTTTATATGGATGCGAGCACATTAACGCACAGCACTTACAATAATCTGTACGTGCATGGGTACTAAGGGGATATTATGGCTAACGTATTGTACGACAGTAAGGCAATAATTCCAGCACCGCTTGTAACGGTTGATAAGGTATATCGATCTACTGCTGGTGGCAGCAAATATAGCACCGAATATGCTATTTCGTTAACCGGTACATTACTGCCATTTCGTGGTTCTCCGAGTGGCGTTTTCTCATCCGATAATCCGTCTGCGGCGTTTTGGACGTTGAGCGGAACACCTCCCGATGAATCGTATGGAACAAACGACATAGCTTTTACGAGAATAGAACGGAAGCAAGAAGCTCTGAGATGGCTGTTTAGTACAGATGGTAAAGTTTTGGAATGGTATGGTGGCGCATTAGCGCCATCAAAATGTCGTCCGCGAATTGTGTCAATCAGTTTCATAGATGGACAATGGGTCGATCGTTGTGAATATCGGATAGACCTGGTTGCCGACTCTATGACCGGCGTAGTATCAGATGAAGATGATTTTGCCGCTTCTGGATTACAGGAAATTTCAGACGAATGGCAGTTTAATGAGTTGCGGGGGCATGACGCCAAAGTATATGAGATAAGCCACCTAGTTAGTGCAAAAGGGATCAGGACATTTGATGAGGTTACCGGTAGTGCGACTGAAGCTTATCAGCACGCGAAACAATGGTGCGATGCTAGAATCACTGGTAGACCAGACAGCGATTTTGTGACATATGCTACCGGTTTTACGGCATGGGTAAACGGTGGATATACAAAGAATACGGTGATAGCAGAAGCGGATGGCAGTTATGCAATTACCGAGACGTGGACAATCCGACAGGCCGGGCCTGGGGCGTTGGCAGCGACATATATCGAGCAGTCGTTTACATTAACTAACAATGTAGAGGATAATACTATCGATCTGAGTTATGCCGGTACCATCTACGGATTGTATGATGGAAGGCATATTGGTAATGCGTCTGCTGTCGCTACGGCCAAAGCTGCTGTCCCAGACGACGATACGGCCCGCTTAGCCGTTATAGATGCGATGGGAGCTTTTCTTGGCGACTATGCTGTGCCCATATCTCCGTCACAGAAGAATATTACCGTAAACGAAAAAGACGGGGTAGTAACATTTTCTTACGACTGGAATGCGGGCGATAGTGAAACATATTCTCAGAACAATGAGGCTACTATCTCATATGACAATAACAGTGGTAACTACACCCTGGTATTGAATGTTGATATTACCGGTAAGGGATCTACTTCAGACGAAAGACTTACTAACGCTAGGGCTAGTATACCATCCGATGCAGCGGCCTTATTGCTTGCGCAGTCACTGGTTGGCTCATTAAAACCTGCCGGAATCACGTTCGGATCGTCATATACTGCAAAATCTAGTGCTGTAAACGAAACGAATGGGACTGTACGAGTCTCCTGGACATGGACAGATAGGGATGATAATAATGCCGAAGTGTCTGTCGAAATCAGCTATCCTCAAATAATATCCGCTAAAATTATTGTACCTGGTAGAATAGCAGGACCGATTATTCAGCGAATTAATACTGCTACGGCAAAACAAATAACAGTCTCGTATACTTCGGATGGACATGACACAAGACCGGATGCTGATACGATATCGGACATTATGGACGAAGCCGGAGGTGTTCCGTATGGACCGGCAATTAGTCCATGGTATCCTGGATCGTACATTCTTGAGAGCGACAGAGAAACCTGGAATCCTACTACTGGCAAGTACACAAGGACAAGAACCCACACAGTGACAGAGAGTTAATTTGAATGGCTACTGTAATCTACGATCATGAATGGGGGGCAAGGAGCACTAAGGTTTTTGGTTGCTCCTTTAAGAGTATCACTGCACAGATGGGGTTTAATAGTCAGCCCATCGTCTTCACCGTTACTGTTGTCGAAGAAAATAACCAAGATTTTACACTCGACATGACCGCTATCCGATCTGTGCAACATATCTCCTTCGGGGAACTTGATCTTCTTGGAATAGTTCAGTCGTGGGAGAGAACAACGGTAGACGTCAATGGTACCGGTATTTATACGATTAAGCTAACTGACTGTCGTACCGTACTAGATTCTGCAAATATAACCAACGTTTATGTTAACGATCCGGAATCGGAAGTTGCACTGATAGATGCAAATATTGTTTACGTTGCAACAACGGGAGACGAAGTAGACGAAGATAGCTCCAGCAAAGAAGAAGATTGTGGCGTAATGTTTAGTACGGTGATAGATCGTGTCGAAGCCGCGACGCTAACTTATGGCAGCGAAGTATTCGAAGTCGATATGACGGAGCTAAGAGACCTAACGAATTGGCGTGGCGATGGCATCGAGCAGTATTACATAGAAGGTGAAATCAGATCTCTTGTCTCTATTATTACGGAATTTTGTGGAGCTGTAGGTGCTGAGTGGTGGGTAGAAGCTCATCGCAAAAGTGTTACAGACCAAACAATTGTTATTACAATTAAAGTCATCAGAAGGCTAGACGGTATAGGCAACCCGATTGCGATCGATATGGATGCCTTGGCCGCATTGCACGACAATGAAGTTATTCGACGAGTTGACGGATTCGAAAACAATGATATTACTACTCATAAGGTGATATGGGGCGGCGTCAAGAGAAAGCTCTGTGCTTTTACCGACATATCAATTCATCAATTTTGGGGGCTTGATGTAAACGGACAGCCGCTCGCTCAACCTTCCTACGTCATGCCAAATGATCCACAATATCGGCGTGTTAGTACGACAACTGAGCAACTTACCGACGTTGTAAATGGTGCCATTGCCGATGATATGGATCAGGACCAGTTGGCCGCACTAAAAAGATACGTCGACGATTTTTGGGGAAAAAGATTTTATATTTCGCTTGACAAGAATACCCTGTCCGATTCGTCGCTCAGTATGCCAACATATCCGGAAATAATTCCAGCAGCCTGGTGGGAGGGCGATACGCCTCCGCACGGAGCCCAGCAATTCGACCCCGATGTGTTGATGAAAATGACAACAGAAGATGGGCGGTGGGGGCCTTTCGTCTCTTTGCCAAGTATTTTCGTTACTGGCTCAGGGACAGAAGAATCTCCAATTAAGCCTCACTATATCACATGGGCGCCACTGTCGGCCAATTCCACAAATACGATATGGAGAGAAGGCGAAGCATATATGAGGTGCGTGCTGGAACAGTACGGCCGGTATGTCGTCATTGTGCTTCCAGTACCTTTGACGAGGTATTATATCGATCCCGACACCGGAGTGATAGACTCAGATACTTTGGTCCGACATGAATCGTTATCAATGGCGTGGATACCATTAATGGATAGAGGTATTCACTATGGACCATGGTCTAACACGTCTCTTGTCAAGAGCCGAGTGCCATCTCCCGGACGATCTGAGGTGATCGTAGACAAAGATTTGGTTCCATGGATATTCGGTGATAGAAATATGTTTCATAGTACTGCTATGGACATGTTGACAGATCTGGCTGGCAAAAAGATAGACACCTTACCAGCAATGCCTGTTATCAATACTGGACAGTTGGAAGTCGTCGGTACCCCAAAAGTAAACATCGGACAGGCCGTAGGGCTAGGCGGTAGTATAACCGAAGTTTTTGTGAGATTCGACGATAATGGCGTTACTACGCGATATGGGATGAATTTGTATACACGTGAGTTAGGTGAATTTAAGAGAAAAAGACAGCAGGAAAGAGAGACAGATCAGGCCGAGGCAGAGAAAGAACCAGACGACGAATTTCCAGAAGTGAAAGATGATTTGCAAGCTCCACCGTCTCCCGAAGCTGCACCAGAGCAGGAAGATTTGCAGGGACCCACCGATATACTCTGGGATGTCACCATGGATAAGCCAGAAGGGGGTATGGGGGTTATTCAGGCGGTCGAAGGCGGTGGACCGTATTATACAGTAAGAAGATTGAACTATAGAGACATCGACGCCGCTGGTAGTGTCACAGATCCTTTGCTTTTAAGAGCGTTTGTTCCGGAATGGACACATGTTCGTAATCTGGCAGAACCGTTTAATAGTCCAGGTTGGTTGCCTATTGGTACTAGGGTTACTGTGAGTATCTATTCGGAAGGACCGTTGGGTCCGTTCGTTGAATACATCGAACAAACACCTCCAACTTTTGCTCCACCATTACCATAGAGGGGTTTATGGCAATACTACAAGGTTTCGGCGATTCAAATATGCTACTTCTTGCCGTTCACGGCTATCATCCATTTACACCAGAAATAGGTGCTATATGTGGTGGATATCAAGGAATATTGTATCCGACTCCAACTACTATGGCGTCATGCGGTGGGACATACATCGATCCGAGATTATACGTCTCACCGTTTCCGTCGCCATATATTCCGGCAAGCACAAGAGATCTTTATCCAGGTTTAGGCGTAGGCAACCCCGGTGTTAACTATTATAATCCCGGACACCTATTGGGCTTACTTGATACCATACATAGAATGTCTTACGGTCTGAGGGTATGCAAAGCCATTTATGATGGATCAAACGTAGAGAATACTTTAGACAGAAGTATTTCCTGCGACGTACCGTTTAAATCGCAAGATGGAACGGTATATGTCGATCCGATCGCTTTCACAGAGAATCCGACAAAATATATCAGTCACTTCACAGCACTAGGTAATCAATACTTATTGAAAGATCCAAGGAGTATTCAGTGCGCAATAGAAGGCGATGGCGGCTATATCGTTTCGCATTGGGATAAAAGTGTATACGACTTAGAAACCTCTCCATTCTATCATGATTCCACCCAAGCATATGAAGTAGGTAGTATAATTCCGATCACGTTTATAGGTCTTTTTGATCAGATTTACACTTACAGCTATTTTGGTATTCCAGAATTTATTCAGTCTCTAATGTCACAGATGTATGAATATGCTGGCAGTTTTGTGTCCCAGCATGATCATCAATTGTTATCGGCATCAATACTTGCATCATCTTTCCCTGTCTCGCAGGACGAATGGTCGTCGTGGCAGGCGGAAAATGCACCTTTCCCAATGCGTCCTCCGCAGCCGTTCGACGAATGGGGGGCATCTATTCATCCGATAAGTACGCCGTGGCCGGAATCGGATCATCTACAACCAATTATACCAGACAAGGTGTCTATCAATAGTGTCGGACTTATTATGTCCGAAGACGAGGAAGAGGAACCTGTCTATTACGATGTTCCCGGTGTTATAAGAACAAACTTTACCCGTTTGACGCCATTAGCAGCTCTCAAACTATTGACTGGATCTCCGGAATTTCACGCGTTCGATTCTACAAGGAACGTATACGAATATAGATCAATACCTGAGTTAAATGCTATTACCAACATTTTGCCAGCGCGCGCTGTCGGTATGAGGTATATGGTTCGTCTGCATCGCGACTCATTATGGGATAATCCGTGGGAAGGCTTCAACGATACGCCGACAGGACAGGTGCCAAAAGTTGCTGGTACTGTCCCGCAAATTTATTATCCTTCGGACAACATGCCGACTATGTTCTGCATCACCGATGTGTGTTTCAATATCACAGTAGCCACAGCGACGACTATTAGAATACAGGCAACTGGAACGCTTGACCGGGCTGATCGTCTGGATCCGATCAATATACCTGGTTGGGAGTTACCAGAAGGTCAGGAACCTCAGCCAAATGACGGGAAACAATTATGGACATACGATTTTATAGGCCGTCAATCGTGTCTACTTGTATCTGCTACCAATGAGTTTACGTGGGATAGAGCATGGCACGGACTACCATCGCATGATAATACTTATTCTAGTATATCTGAAAAAGTTATCTGCGCCGATCCATACCCTGGCGTATCGCCCGATTCACAATTCGGTGATACTATCGACTGGGAAGAATCGACGACGATGTTGCATGAAATTTCAGTCGAATTACAACCAGGCTGTAATAATGTCAGAGCTAGGTTTATTGTCCAGAATCTAAATATGCTGAAAACATTAGTCCTAACCGAGAATATAACTGATGATCAGCCATTATTCTGTGACGATCTGTATAGCTGGGTACGTATCATCCCTCCGTCGCCCGACGAGGGCGACGAAGCAATCTTTGATGAGATAGTACATTATTTCGAATTTACAGATCCGCAAACCCATAGACCCGAAGAAGCGTCGGATGATGACGATGGCGGAACGCCTGAAGAGTAGTGTATAATAATGGGAGAAACATATGGCTTTAGTAGAATTATATGCTGGTGAAAATGTTCTTGTCACCACGGGATCCGGTATCGGATTCTTCGGTGACAATGGATTCGACGATCCTGTATCCATAGGCGAATACAATGGCCATACATTTGTTGTAAATAGCGATGGAACAACTCAGGGGTTCGAGTGTAATAATAATAAATGGGTTTCAGATTCCGGAGTTATTCATGGACAAACTGGAAGTGGAATATTATTATCGAACTTACCGAACGAATTAGCTACAATAAATTTGAGATTTACTCATGGCTCGGCAGCATATTGCCAGCAGGTTAAACTATGGATTTTCGATGGAACATTTACTGGCTCTTTGGCTAACAAAACGATACCGGCTACGGGTATCGCGTTTTTTGCTGCAGAAATCCGCCATCCAAGTAGATTGCAATCCGTCACAAGTACATATAGCGATGCAGTTTGGTCTGACCTTAGTGAAGTCGGTTCGAACTACATAGCATTGGTGAATTCACCAGGACTGAATGGCGTTCGACAGGGTGGATTCGAGCAATTAAGCGAGACCCATGATTGGTATGTAGCCCTTACCTGTTCACCAACTCAACTTGGTGATAAAAGTTTCGGCATGAGTTTTGAGCTCGAATACCTATAACATGAGAATGTACACTCTACATTTCGGTTTCGGTTTAGAACATACCGGCGCTATCGATTCGCAAATCAAGGGGAACTTTCCGTATGCGTATACTGGGTGGAACAACAGTACTGGCAGTATTCCAAATACGACGACAGACAATGCCCAGATAGTTTCACACGATGAAATATATAGTAGATACGGGGTTCTTGGAGGTCACGGCAAATACTGTCTAGAGACCTGGTCACACGATGAACCAACTAACGCATGTAGACTATACACTGGTGGATTTGGCGATACGCTAGCAACACCGCTTGATGTTCGTGCATTTTATCTGAAGTTTGATTTCATGTATACCAACACTCCTGGCGGCAGTGTTGTTGTCGTGCAAAGAACAAAAACCGGTCTTGGAGATGAGGATTCAGAAGATCTTACAATAAGTCTTGTTAACGGATATTTAGAAGTTATCGGTAGCTGGCATGTGCAACAGCCCGAAACTGGTTACCTGCCTACGGCATGGATGCCGAATAGCGACAATAGACTCGGCAATATTTACCTTGCCCCAAACAAGTGGCACGAAATACAGATCTTTGTCCACGCCTGTCAGGGGTGGGATATCAGCGAAATAGGCACATCGCTAGTCCCCAAATTCGTCGATTCATTTGTTCCGTTTTTCGAAGCTTATGAAAGCAATCCTGGCACTTGTCCATCTATCCGCGACGCAGAAAGCGAGAACTACAACAGGCCCCTGCAAATGGATCAGTGGCCTGCCAATGGTCATCCTAAATTCCCTAACACCATGTTGCCAGGAAATGATCAGAGTATTTGGCCACCTGTCAATTTTGGAAGCGGCCAGTATTTCTACGGTGCTAATCTTGGTATGGTATATGTGTGGGTTAACGGGGAACTGGACATCCAGCATACTACGAATATAGTTAACGAACAAAGTACTTTCACATCACAACAAAGCGTTTTCCTAGGCTATTCCGTAGTAGATTCCGATCCGGACGATGCGTCTACTGGTAGATTTTTCTACAACAACATCATAATGAACGATATCCGAGAACCCAGTGGATCATATCCATCAAAGATCTTTGATCCGGTCTTCTCAAATGATCCCAGTCTAGTATGGGACCCGCGATATAAACTACAGTTCACGGCCATGCAAATGGATCCGAATTTCTGGGAAGCAGAAACCGATAGAAAACACGATACATGGTTTCCTCAATACCCATTGGGGGCGCTGGTTCCTAGCGGTGATCCGTATTTCGTAGAAGCACCCCCTAGATATGGCGCGCCAACCGATAGCATGATTCCGCACGGTACTAAGTTGACTGTCGTGCATATAGACTGGAATGGCGAATCACAAGATTATACGACAGCTACCGGCAATCGTACTATCTATCCAGATTATGATGTAGATTATGCTTATCAATGCTTGCAACCTAATGAAAGCAATCCTTTTTCTGTTAATCAAGATGATCCACGTATTTCATCTACCGTAGCTGGCAATCAATCGTTATTTTATTTGAAACGTCCACCGGCAATTTCAGGTAAACAGCCATTAGCTGGCGGATACGGCTTGGGCGGTATAAAAGACTATTTGCCAAACGGCTCACCATTGCAACCGATTTATCGTATCTGGACATGCATACAGGATCACACTATCGGAAGCGTTGAACCGATCGACTGTCAATACCACATAATACGTGTTCCGTCCGGAATTACATATGCCGACTATGTATCTGACAATCAATGTCCAGGGGATAAAAATTTCCGGGCATATCATAACGGATCTGCTACAATAGCAAACGGTTTTTCGATGTGCGATTGGCCATACAACCCAGTAACGGGATTGCCGTGGACATGGGCAGATTTAGACGAAATACAGATAGGCGTTAGTCATGGAACGCACTCCAGCGGCGATACTGCTACATGCTACACAATCTTTTTGGTCGTTGAGCATGGTAGCAATAAAGATGTTTCATCCGGCGAACTCGGCGAAAATCTATTATCATGGTCTGTCGCTGACGATCTTCCGTTCTATATGGGGACAAAAAAGATGTATTACGGGGAACGTGATATAAACATTTGGAATGTTTCCCCATCCCCAACGATTCGCCGAACACACACAAAGACGCAAGACGGACAAGCTATCATTTCTGGTGCTCGATATAGCGGTACCATAGACTTCGAATACAAGATAAGATATATAAACGGCGAAGTTATTCCTGGTGACGAGTACCGCAAGTTCGATGAATACTTTCCAGTCGTTTGGGTATACACAATTGATTCTATAGAGCCAGAAACGCCTATAAGATACCCAATGCGGAACGAAATCATAGAAGACTGTGATGGTAATTATTATACGTTCCTCGGATATCCTGTGCTACAGTGGAATACGAAAAAATTTCCTACGGATGGAAACCTATCGCCGTTGGATAGATATCCGTATGTTGTCTATGACTATACGACTTTGTATGTTATTCCCCTACATCTGTATAATCAGTCGACACATAGTTCGGTAGAAGGAATGCAGGCCGCTGCTCTCTCTAATATTATAAAGCCCAGTGTTAGCGGCGTTAATGGAACTACGTGGATAATAAATGCCCCACAGAGAGTGTTCGATTTCGAATTAGATCCAGATAGCTGCTTCCATCCTTTCAGTCCATCTTCGGTGATGAACTATGCTGTCACGCACCCCGACGACACTCTCGATTACTCTTTCCCCGAATCCTATGATGACCACGACTATTATTTTCAGGCACCCAACCTCCCATCTGGGTCGGTATGGCAAGACATAGACCTGATAGATGCAGGTATATCTACGTCCGCTATAGATAGTGGATTAATTAATGCCTATATCGGCTTATACCAGACTACTACAGAAAAAACGATTAACGACACCGGAGAGGGCAAATTCGAATTTTATTCAGATGTTTTGCTGTCTGGATATACGTTTGGACCAGATGGAACCGCTGGTTGGCATCTAAATAGCACTACCGTTCGAGTTCCTTCTGGCACACGGTCGATACGATTTACGTTCACAGCTCTCAGAAATACAGAAAGTGATATTTCTCCTGGAGGGAATCTTGGAGGAACATCAAACATGGCTTGTTTCGACGGAGCGTTCTGCGTTCTAGGTTCGTCCGACGGTAATGACATTCACCCTGCAGATATTGACTCTAATAATATTATCAGTTCGGAAGAATTGGCTAACTACATTATCTCGTGGCAAAACGGCACTTTACCTTCCGGCATTTCTAAAGCTTATCTTACAAAAGCCGAGGAAATATGGCTGCGACATAATGCTTCTGGTTATATAAGCGACGGAATACATGAAGCCCCGCAGAATTGGCTTGGATCCGACGATAACTAACGGCTGGTGTATAATAAACCGGTTGAACCTTTGAAAGGGGGTGTAAATATGGCAGCAACAATTGCTTTTTATGGTGGCGAGGGTGGTGGTACGTATAACTCTATTGGTTCGTCTGGCGTCGGCTTTTTCGGAACATCTTTCGGAACATCAGTGCAAGTTGGCGAATATCAGGATAGCACTTTTGTTTGTAGTTCCAACGGAACACTAGAGGGACCATCGCTAACTAACTGTAAGTTTGACACAGTAGCTAGCGGAGTGATCATCAACGGCGATACAGCGATCGATCCGTCTGGCGTACCAATCGAGTCCGGAACACTCAATATCAGATTTACTTTTGATAGTGCCGTCAAGACACAAAACTGCGAACTTCGTATCTACGATAGATCAGATATTACCGCTGGGGCGGTAGGCGTGTTAACGCAAGTAGTACAAATTTGCAATGGCGGCTCTGGTGTTAGCTCGACTGGTACAGCAGTAGCACCGGCGAGTCATCCCGGATGGATCACGCCATCAGGCGACGGTGTCGTGGTAAATCTGTTAAGCAGTCCAGGTAGCGGTGGATTGTCACCGAACGGGGTTGATACAGAAGACACCAGACACGATTGGTATGTCGGTATTTCGGCTAGTCCTACGAGCATCGGCTCAAAAACATCATTCGGTATGTATTGTCAATTAGAATATCTATAAGACATAGCATGATGGACACACTAGAATGAAGCATTGATTCAGCCAACGATCATAGCTTCATTCTTTTTTTTATAGAAACAGCTTATGTGGAAAAAGGCGATAGGGTTAGACGGCGAGTTGTACGATTCGGAATCTGAATCAAGAGTTGCAGATTGGCTTATGGGTAATGGTATAGTATATGAAGCCCATAAGAAGCTGCCTAAACCGAGTCGCGGATTCTGTGATTTTTATCTTCCTCAGTTTGATCTATGGATAGAGTACGACGGCTTGATGGAAGTTCGTACGGACCTAAAACTGGTTAAAAAGGAAGAGTTCTATCGGAAGCGTAGAATGAATTTTCTAATCATCACCAGAAACGATTGGGAAACAGCAATTCTTGATAAGATAGATGGAGGATGATGGAATGGTAAAGAAAATAGCCCCGTGGCAAAGCGCTATCGGTTTGTTACTAGGTGTAGTTGGAGGTGTAGCAGGTACTGCGTTTTCTATGGGTGGCGAGTTTCAGCACACCAAAGATGCCATTTTAGACCTTCAACTCAAACAGCAAGAGATCAGAGACCTTAACCAGTCGATCTCCGATCTCGTTGATGCAATTAGCGATTTGCGAACCGATGTTCGAGTCTTGCAGGCTCTCGTAGAAAGAATTGAGGATAAGTCTCCTACCAGTCAAGAATAGCTTCGATGCTTTTTCTCAAAGCTGTTCCCAAGACAATGACCTCTGCCTCTGTCAGAGTATGCGAAACGGTCTTAACGGCATCGGTTACGGCGTTCTTGACACTAAGAGCAATATAGTACAGTCTCGTCCCATGCTCTTCATCTGTCATGCACGAGAACTTTAGAACTGCGTTACCAGATTTGCTCGAATGGAATAGCCCCTTGTGCTTGGAGCCATCCTTTTCCAATGGGCCTATCCCCGACGAATAACCACTAATCACCGTTAATATCTCTCCGATATCTGTCGTATCAAGTTTAAATTTGATTTTTTTATCCCAATCAAATCTGGCAATATCATCCTGTGAGGTAGTTTGACTAGCCATTTCTAAAAATACACAATCCCGTTTTGATCCGATGCTCCACTGTGATGCCGCTCCGGCCCCATTGTTTTTCGGTTTGTAAAAATCTAGTGCTCGTAAGAATTTTTGTTCTGTCATAGATTAGGCCTTCTTTGCTCTAAGGGTGTTCATAAAATCCAATGCTTGCTGATAGGAAAGCTTTTTCCATTCGACTTCGCCGTTTATCCCTTCGACGTACGGAATCCCGAGTTCTCCCAAAATTGTCTTAGGATCATGCTGTGTTTTTTGCAACATCAAGGTTATCATGGATATCTGCCCTGGTCGGGCCAGTTCCGACGCACAGTTATGTTCTATTTTGACCGACTGGGTATTCGTAAATTCCGATAACTCTTCAGCCGCTACCACTCTGTGTAGATACAGTGCGTTCCTATATACTCTTCCTTTTGCTCGCGTATCCGCAATGGCAGTTATGTAGGTGGTATATCCTTCGCTACAGTTTTCGGGACAAGCATCCGCCAATGCTTCAAATCGTTTCTTTCCGCGAATTGTATCAAACACCGCCCACGCTTTGGCACATGCACGATATCCATTATCGCTACACGGTCCCTGTATCAATTCGCATCCTTCCTCTACTATATCGCCTACTAGCAAGCTAGCAACTCTTCTGAGCCCTTCTACTCTCGGGTTCTGTCCGTCTAATTCTTCGTCGAAAAACCGCCCAAGAACATATTGGGTCCATCCCTGATCTGTCATATTTGGGGTGCTAGATAATGTAGTTTCTTCCACCGATTGCTCCTTTGGTTGACGTACTGGTTTCCCTATCTCGTCTTCGATATCGTTCATTACTTTTCGTGGTTTATGGTCTATTTTGTAGTCTCGTAGCTTTTTTGCTAATTGGGATTTTGACAACATCTTGCCAACGCCATCCCGTAAACTTCTATCAGAATAACCGACCGATAAAAGCATGGAGATTATTTCATTCTTACTTGCCTTATATATTGGGATGTCCGGCATTTGTATCCTCCATCACTATCCGGACCAATTTTTCTAAATCAAAATCTGGCACTATCGTATCATAAACCGATATGTCGAATTCCTGCTCTAGTAGCGATTTGTGATCAGGACACTGAACTAGTGTCTTGACTCGTGGATCAGTAATAGTCGATTTTAACTTCTTGTAATCATTATGGATATTTACATGATCGACACTGAATGCGTAATAGTATAAATTGTGGCAACGTGTACTTAGCCCTATGGTCGTAGTAAATGGACATGTTGTTATCAACGGACTACCATCCCATGACACAAGAAACGATAGATTGAACACGGGACATAATGGCTTTATGCACGGAGGTATGACATGCGGCGTAAATATCACGATATCGATACCGGCATATGTACGACATATATTATTGATATTCGTAATACCGAAATACGCACATTGACTAGCACCAAGATGGTCAAAGATAATACCTATCTTCTGTCGCTTGTCATTTATAGGTACTCCTATCTTTTGCATTTCCTGCATGGCATCCGCCTGTCTCCTTACGGCCAGTCTGTGCTGTTGATTTTTAACCTTTTTCATTTTTTACTTTTCTACCGCGAGCTAATTTCTGGACTAGTAGCATTTCGCAATGTTCCTCTATGTTGTCCACGGCTGGCTTAATTGTATGCAGCGATGATGGAACATGGTAGATCAGACCTATGTCAGCAATCCGTAATAGTAGATCGTAGTCATGCATAGACCATAACTGATCGTTAAATCCATACTTCATTATGCCAAAAACTTGCGGTCGCAAAAGATAATTTCCATCATAACAATAACTGTTCATCAATTTCGCTGCATCGAACGATGGACGAAAAATTCTCTCGATTCTACCATCGGGATGTACACGATCGCAGTCGCTGACGACGCATGCCACTGTTGGATATTGCTGCATAACCTCAACAGAACTTTTAATCTTATCTGGACCATAATAAGCTGTCGGATCCATAAATCCAAATACAGTGACGTCTTTCCAATATGTTTGGATGGCTGTGTTGATAGTATTTCCTGTCGCGCTAAATCGCTTTTTGAATATGATCACCTTTGTGTCGTTAATGACACCACTAGCTTTTGGCGGCAGACCGGTGCTTCCGTCAATTGTTACTGGTTTAGCTCCGATAATACCACAGAGTATGTCATATGTTCCATCGCTGCTATCGTTATCTCCGACGACAACAACGTCTGCAGGTCTAGCCCCAATTGTCGTTGATCGTACGGCCCTTTCAATTGTAGCCTCGTTATTGTGCGATGGGATTACTATTGAGATATTTTCTTTATCTGGATTCATATAGTGGCCGTGATAGTTCTACTTCCATTTCTGTCTCAACAGATCTTAGTCTCTGCGTAAAAGTCATACTGGATGCTCCAGACATAATTGTGCTGTACCCGCGTGATAGGAAAATTCCATCGCTAAGCACATCTGTTTCTGAAAAATACCAATGAATCGATCGATGGTCTTTGCGTATTGTCTGTTTTGCTACAAACAAGTCGGGTATATCTTTACCGGCATCGACTACCAAAAAGAATGGCGATTTTACGAATTGTCTATTGATGCGATAAATAGTATCTTCTATTTCAATAGGAGATTCTTTCTCCGTACTCATGTCGACGATCACCTGCTTACAACCAGATCTGATAAAGTTGAGAGCTGTATTCAGCCGATTATGAGACCCGGTGACATCAGCGATAATAGTATGAGAAACTATGTCGCCGTACCTATTGCTACCGATAGTCTTCGACAGATCATCTAATCGATGTCTATCGTCGTCGAACACAACAATGGCATCTATTTTTAAAGAAGTTTCTTGATCGAGTTTGTTTTTCCAACCAGAGACATATCTCTTTAGCCAAGCTATGCTTCGCATGTATCTACAACATCCAAGCGATACTGATTTGCCATCTAATAGGGTTGTATCGTATCCAAAACCGCACACATTGTTCTCGCTGACAAAGAAACAGCAGCGACTACATTGGGTTACTAGCATCGACACCCCCGTACAGCCATAACGGTAAATGTAATCCCGTCGTAGCTCTTAGACTCAATAACTAAACCGGCCTGTACGAGACATTTCTCTAATTCGGACCTACTGATTGCCGCCTTATAAGTACGGTCATACCCGAGAATAGAGTTAAGCTCACGTAGAGTGATCTGACCATTCGAGTAATGCATCGCCGCTACGTCGATGTCATATATGTTTACTATTAATGCTCCTCCGCTGCTGATTAGTTTGTTGCTCCAATTGCGTATCGCATCTGGTAAATCTTGGATCGGAATAGAATGTAAACTGTATCCTGCGTTAATGAGTTCGACAGAATTGTCATCGGCAATCCAATCCAAACACAAAACCTGTCCCTGTCTGTAGTCGTATCCATCGGCAGATACCGCTATCGGCTCTTTACCGATATTTGTAAAATTATGCATCGCCTGATTGTCATAGCAGAAATTGAGTCTCATAATATCTCCTTACTGGATTATACGTTTATGGAGACCACTTTTTGCGGGAATTATTCCATAACGGTATTAAAAACAGCATTCCACTTATTTATAAATTGCGATTCGTTGAATAATTCAAGTATTGTTCGTCGACCAGCTTCGCCTATCTGCTTGCCGAGTACTGGGTCGGAAATAAGCAACGACAACTTTTCCCTCAAAACTCCTGGGTCGTTTGATACAAAACCATTTACGCCATCGCGGATGAATTCTGGCATCATGGTAGTTGCTGTAGTGACTATCGGACATCCAACTGACATTGCTTCAAGTAGCGAAAATGGGCACGACGACCAAAGTGTGCTATTAAAATATACCGAAGCTTGCCGATATAAGTCCCGAAGATGATCGCGGTTCTTAGCCATAACAGAAACGCCTGGGGAATCGCCCCAGATGTTAACTGGCAAATCACGTGTAACCTCTTGGAACAACGAATAGCCACAAACTGAATCGCGTCGTTTAAAATCCCATACGGCTGTCATAATCTTGCCGTCGCCGCCGCTCCATCCTTGCCAATACTCGGTATCCATGCCGTGTCTAATAATAGAAATATTGTCGCCGTCGGAATCCCTACCCCATGCTTCGGCGCTAAAATTACTTACAAATACATTGTGGTCGCATCGCTGATTCCCAATATCCTTGACCGTCTCCCACGACCAATTGCCGACTGGGGGGATCCATGGCAGACTGTGATGCAACACGATCAGCGGTATATTCATTTGACAAGCCACTTGGTTAAGTACTGGATAGTGATCTAAACATTTTTGAGATAGTACAAGGTCAAAAGTTATATCGCAGTTCAATTGACGTTTTAGATCTTCCCCGCCGAGAAGATGAATATTCGACGGCACATCTCTTTCTTGGACATTCCATTGTGGCCAACTCTTGTTCGTGACAAAGTAAAACTCGTGACCAGTTTTGGCCATGGTGGTGCTGTATCCCTCATGTGCTAGTCCAGTCAAGATGTTCAGCGGCTTTGTTTTATCTCTGTTTATTCTGCGAAGTATTCCAGACAGTATTGTAGCCATAGATAGTTCCCTTATCCTAGGAGCAATGATTCTGCGATTTTGCCAACGCTTCGATAGTCAAAACTAGTCGCCCGATTTTTCGCCGCTTCTTGTTTGCTAGACAACGATTTATCCTGCCACAAGCGATACGCTTCTTGCATACATTCGGCAGCATATGTAACGCATGGATCAAACCAGTCCTCTGACCCAGTATACAAGTCAGGGAAGCTCTCCGTCTGCCCGAAGCATGGAGATAGCTGTCCAGGTACCAGCCACCCACTATCAACCGTCCCTGGGTGTCTAAAGCATCTTTGGTCGGGCATCCAATAGTCACAAGCCTGCGGATATACGATTTCCGGATAAGAACCATGATTGCTGACAATCACCGGATTCCCAAAACCCATAGCATCATGCATTGGGATACCCCACGCCTCGGTATGGCTCAAAGAAATAAAAATATCGCACGACACATGGAGTTGATCTATTTGTTCGTCATGCAAACGTTCGGTAATGCACATAATCGGCGGATATTGAGATTTGTCGCGGTAAATGTGCGTAGATTCCTTAATGTCTTCGACAATTCCTCTTATGGCGGAGCTGCTCTGCTGCGGCGTTTTACCTGGCATGCTCGTTTTTATAATTAAGACTACGTCGTCTCTGGCGGAGAACGCACGGTAAAATGCCCGGATTGATGCTATAATATTTTTTCTACGAGTCATTTCGCCAATCGTATAGAATATGCATCTTTTCCCAGACTTGTCTATCCTGGCCGGAAGTGGTTTGTGTTTAAACCTTAAAGGATCGCACGCGCACGGTAGTATTCGTATTGGCGATGTTACGCCACTATCTATGCATGCGTACTTATTTTGGATGGTCGGTACCCATATTTCGTCCATAAGATTGCAGCAGAATGGCCAAATAGATCTTTTGAAGTGGCTTGTCTCCCAGTCAAATAGACCTATATTCTTCACCCCATGCTTGTACTCGAACATGTGCGGTAATACGTGTTGAATAACGACGTCGACCTTGTCTAGACTTTTATTTTCTAGCGATAACAGTTCCGGAATCACCGCGTCATTTCGTGATGATGCCAGATTAACATATTTTGCGACGACGTCTAGAGAGCTGGTACTTATTGCCCTTATGTTGTTTATTGCCTGCTTGGCGTAACCGGTACCGTCTCGATATACACCGATATAACCTATCTTCATTTCTGAACTCCTAGAGCCAAATGCCGTTTATGCTGCAATTTTTATTGTTGGGAGATGCGATTGCAATCCGTTGCGATTCCGCATGATTAAAAGTTGAAACTATGTCCAGAAAACGCTGTATTAGCGCATTGCGGTCGAATGGTACTCTTCTATCACCAGAAACTACAAGGCCGGTATTCAACGCCTCAAGCAAGTCATTCGCAAAACATGTATTAAGCATATCTGGTTTTCGCAAAACATTAGAAATAGCCCAGTTCACAAATTCCGAGTTACTCATATTTTGTTTCGGCACTTTCAAGTCAGGAGTAATTATTCTTGGCGTTTGGCTAAGCCAAGTTTCGCTAATATCGTTCACTTCTGTATTTTTTAGAACATTGCGCCATATTTCCGCCGTCCTGTCGAAACTATATCTTGGCATCATTTTGCCGTACGTTGCGACAGGTTCTATGGCATATTGTCTAGTCTTTATAGCTCGTTCTGTACGGACTGATTCTGACAATCGCACGAATTTATCTATAATGTCTGCGAATTTTTCGTTATCTGGTAGCGCTCTTTTCTGTTCCGTTTCCACTACTGATTCTCGGAAAAATCTACCTACAGGGATTGGAATACTCGTCGGACACCGCAAATGGTCTTGCATGGCCGAATAGTCCACAGCCGCAACTGGCACGCCGCATGCTGTTGCGTCCCCCATTGGAAGGCCATAACCCTCACAGTTGTGCTTTAATCCTTCAAGTGTCACGTAATGATGGTCATCTTCAACGTCTATATTGACGACTTCTCCGCTATATTCACTTTTCTCGCATGACTTTACTTTTATTAAAACGAATCCATCTCTATATAATGTTTCGTGGTTACTTTTTTTCCCATCTGTCCTAATTTCGAAACGATATGTAGGAATTCTTCCACTGGCTTCTCTATGCTGAACATTGCAACAATAATACCAACCGAGTCGTTCGAGTATAGGGCATAACGTTTTGGCTATATGCACAGAAGTTGTACAAAAAACATTCAGCCATTCACACCTCTTGCTCCAGTGACCATCTCCAGCCATTAAGCCGCGCACTAATTGTTCTTGCAAGTTTCTTGGCCACAGATGACAGCCCGGTGGCAATTGTTTTGTTCTATCCTCGTGATAACACATTTTCCTAAATACATTGCGCAATTTTGTATCACAAATATTGGTGACAACAGCACATCTTCCTTTTACGTTTTGTTGATGCGCGTTTTTGTCCAATCTTTCAGCGATCCTTTTCGAGATGTCAAGAACGTTGGATTGTGCTGATACATGAGACGTAATCGTGCATTGCCCACATGTTTCATTGGCATGACCATCTGCTGTGAACAATCCTATATAGTAGGCCATGTCCTCATCTAGAAACGGCAAATTATAGTTGCGTACGATTTCCTCTTCTGAAATTTTACTGACTAGCAAATCTCCAGGCTGCAACTCTTCTGTCTGCTTATAGATAAAATTCAATTTTGGACGCGGCTTACCCAGTTTGTTGAACTCTCTGTCCTCATTTACGATGCTCTCTAAACCTCGTGACGACTTCGTCTGGTCTACTACCATCCATGGATGATTCCATGTGGCCGTAACTGACCAAGGTCTTCCCTTGACTTTAACGTCGTAACATGCGTCAGATGGATTTTTCATTGTCTTATAGACACGATGCAATTTGCCATCGCTACCAATGACCTGATCATCTATTTTAATATTTCCAATAGTTTCCCATCCATTCGATGTCATAATGGGAGTTTCCGGGTGTAAGCAAACGGAATATTGGACGTATAGATCAAACGCTTTCATGATCTCCGCCAGTACTTCTCTGCTTACTCCATGAGACGCATTTGGCGGATGCGCTGTGTATTGCTTGCATTTTGTACATATAGCCGTCGAACCAGAAAAGAATGCCGGATAAGCAGTGTGGCAATTACTGCATAAATAAGTCATTACGACTCTATTGCCGACATTGAATTCACGAATAGCTTTTCCTATATCGTAACCAACGTCTGGATAACTGGTGTGCAGATACAAAAATGTTCTTTTCGTAAGATCTGTGCGTCCTTTGGCGTTTGCTTTATTCTGCCAGATAGAAAAGGCTTCGATGAGGTCGTAGTACTTTTTGCGCGCTTGGTTGCGTTGGACCGTTCCAATAATAATAGCATCAGGATCTATCCCAAGCTTCGCCTTATGGACACGCTTATCGTCCGGGGGCTTAAAAACATCCAAATCAGCACCAGGAGACGCGATATCTATTAATTTAGTTCCATGCCTTCCTGTCTTTTTGAGCAAATCCATTCCATAGTGCGAATATGTCAAAATACCGTCGCATCGCTTGTAGTAATCTAACCATAAATCACGCTGCGGTTCTCCATCTATCGTTGCCATCCACAGAAACTTGAATAGGTCGCGATATGGTGAATCTAGGATGAAGGAATCCATCCAGAAGTCCCGGAGGGCGCAGATTATTTGCGGGCGCCATTCCAGGCATACTTCCTCAAATATTCCCGCACCGAATTCGTTGATCTTTATAGACGAATATTTATTCATTGCGTCTTTATCGTTACGATCTGGTATGACCGGATAAAATTTCCACGGAACCCGACTATTTCTCGGATCGCCTTTGTAGGCGTAGGAGCCAAGTTCTGCGATCTCCAAATCTTTATCCTGATATAGCCGTTTTAAGACTTCGTTCCAATACACGCCGAATCCGGTAGCCAGATAAGAAGCTTCGCCAACGAACAATATTCTTCTTTTTGTCATACAAACAATTCCTAGAAAGGCATATCGTCCATGTTTTGGCTATCCGCCATGCTAACAGTACCCGTAACGGTTGCTTTCTGAGTTTTTACTTCTGAACCGGCCTTGGTGCGTTCGCAAACGTTTAGATCAGATACTGCCAAGTAGAGCATAGTCATCTTCTGCCCGTCCTTCGATTCATAGCTGTCTTGTTTTACGTACCCCTTAATATAAACTAATGTTCCCTTCTTCAAAGCTACTTTTGTCGCTCGCTCACCCCATAGCTCGCAGCGAATAAAAACGGGGTCTTCCTTCCATTCGCCATCTCTGGTCTTGTAATTACGGTTAAAAGCTGCTTTGAATCGTAACACAGATGAATCACCAACTGTCTTCAGCTCTGGATCAACTACTACAGAACCAATACCATACACTGCTAATTCTGACATACTTTGCTCCTTAAATTAACTTTGTCATATCGTCTATAAGAAAACTACCGTTTTTCTTTGATCCGTAGAATAGACAAATGTGTCCCACCTTACAGAGTCCTTTCAGTCTATCGAAATTATCGGGGAAAACGACTGCATGATCTATGGAATACGATGAATCACTGATTGTCAAAAAACACATGCTTTGTCCCGGAGTTTTCCCGCGTTTCGTCTTGGTCAATTTGACTTCATCAATTATCGCACATACTATTATACTTGGACCGTTCAATTCTTTTGCAACATCTATACAATTATGTGTCGCATCAGATGTATCGATATCGTCAACCGCAGACGCAGTCAGCGATATTCCCAAAAAATGTTTTTCGGCCGCCGCGATACCAGTTTTAGTATCTTTTGTCGTAGTTGCTAATTGTTGCACCTTTTCTGCGATTATATTCCGTCTTGCGTCATTTGCGCATGGAGATTTGGCGATATCGTCTACGTATCCGTTATGTTTAAGCAGTTGAATAATATCCGTTTTCGGTCTTTTCAATGCGTCCATAATCCATCCGTCTATCTCGGTCTCGGTCGTATACACGAATAAGCTCGCATCAATATCTACAATAGATTTTTGATCGACAATCATTTGATGGAGAAACTTTTCCGCTACGGCACGAACATCTGCGATTTTCATAGCACTCAAAGACTTGGTTCTCTGAACAGGCAATGCCATCTGTGACAAAATTTCGGCAACTGTTGCTTGGCGGTTTTGCGTCATGGCTGCGAAAAAATATACCTTTTCCTTTTCTGTCAAGCCCTTGACTGGTTTTTTATCGCCATTCTCGTCGATCGCATCAGATGTTCCCAGAACCGCCTCTAGTTCTTGTACCATGCGATTTCGCTCCAAGCCGTAGTGATCGCACGCACCGGCTTTTATCAGCGCAACACCAACATTGCGATGCAAATCCGGAACAGCTGCTAAAAATTCGGGCCAAGAATTTAGCGAGTTTTCTGATATAATTTTTTGGATAGCTGTTTCTCCTACCCCCCTAATACTTCCAAGTCCAAAACGGATGGTGTTCGAGTCAGGAACAATCTCAAATTGGACATTTTTCTGTCGGATGTCGGGAGGTAGAATGTTTATATCGAAGAGTCTTGCATCCTGCACGAGTCTGTAGACCTCTTCTTTGGGATCCATTTTATAATTCGAGTATGTTAGATATGAAGCAAAAAACTCTAACGGGAAATGGCATTTCAACCATGCTGTTTTGTAAGCCAAAACTGCATAAGCTACGGCGTGCGAGTTGCATGTAACAATATTGCTGCCGGTAACAAAATTATGGTTCGGACCATCCATTGTGACGTCAAATGTCTCTTCTATTTTGTCCAATTCTATGGATCTAATCTTGGATAACTGATGAGGATATCCCTTTTCTCCTCGCTTGACTCTTCCTAATCCGTAATCGTGTTTCTTGTGGCATGAGGCACAGAGTTTTTCATATTCTCCGCACAAATATAGGCTATCGCCAATACGAAGCTGCTCTAAAGTTTTCTCGCCATTCGGGGTAGGGAATTTATGCTGCAATGTTATACGAATCGAACTCCCGTTTTCAAGCGTAACTTTATATAATTGTTGCGTTCCTGCTAGTTGTATGTCTCGGATTATATTTGGCCGGAGACGACCATCTGAACATAGAGATAGTCCATGCCCGTAATGTCCCAATCCGTTCCACTTTTTTCGCAGTGATTCATGACCGTACTTTTTAGCATATTCGAGATTATTTCTAATATGATATAAGTGCGATACGGTTTTTTGACAACGTTGACCGGCAGATCTTTTCAGTATAGTGTCTCCGGAAACGCATTTATTGAATAAATACCTTTGACATTTTTCGATCCAGCCGAAAATTTCTTCTGCAATAGCTGGTTCTATTCCCTTCTTTTGACATCCAAGAGCAAATTTGCTTTTGAGTGATGCCATAAGCTTAACATCTTTTTTACCAAGACTTTTCCGGAGTGTATCACTTTCCTCTAGCGAAAAACCGGCCAAGTCATTAGCTATTCTTAATACTTGCTCCTGGTAAAGCATGCTTGCATAAGTTGGTTCTAAGATCGGTTTTAAGGCGTGATGTATGTATTCCGCCTTTTTCGCACCAAATTTGACACCAACATAGTTTTCGCTAGCCCCAGATTCAAGAGCTCCTGGTCTCATCATGCTAATCAAAGCGGCGAGATCGTCTATAGTGTTCGGCTTTACCCGTTTAGCCCAATCCTGTCCTAATTTTTTCTCCAACTGAAAAACGCCAAGTGTGCTACCGGCCGATATCAGTTTCCATGTAGCTGGACAGTTTAGGTCGACATTATCAATGTGAAAATGTCCCGGATCTACAACGCATTGACAGTCTTGGAATGCTATTGTCATGCTAGATTATACCTTCCCGGTAATGCCATTTTTCTATAATTCTATGCCGCATCTATGAAACTGAAGCAAGATATCGTTCCACATATTATCGGTCATCGAATTATCCGGTTGCAATCGGTAATAATCTTGATACAGCGCATACCCATTCATTGCTATTTCTCTGGTTCTGGCGATATCGCTCAATGCAAGGTCGCAGACTACCAGTAAGTCCGATAAATCTGATTTCACTTCATAGTAGTCGATTCCTGGGGTCATTCTATTTAGCCATTTGCAGTTGTTTAAATCGCAAGACATGACACATGACCCGACTCCGAGCGATTCAAAATGTCGATAGCTTAAAGGACTGTTGCCAGGTAAACAAAGAGAGATAAGCGAAGTGTTAAGATTGTTGAGATAGATAGGACGAGGCCTTGATGATATAACGATGTCGGAAATACCGTTCCTTATCGCGCCCGGTTCTTGGCCAGTAATACCTCCACGGAAAGCAGGATGATTTTTTAGTGTCCGACATGCCAGGATCCTGGTATTTTTTTCTACATCAAGGTGACCAGTCGGTAAACCGTAAAACGAAATAACCGGTTTTTTCATGTATGTCGATGTTGGAGCTGGAATTCCACCGATTAAAAACGGTTGAACAGTTATTCGTTTGTTTGTTATGCGACTGTCATATATACTGTCGTCGCAAGACCACTGGACCTTTAAGAATGCCGATGCTTTTTCTATCAATTCGTCGGGGATTGAAACGTCGTTCGTCGTAAGGCGAAATAAATTCCAGTCACCAAGCGATGACAACGCTATTTTGCCGCCAAAATTACAAACCGAATCCATCACGTCCGCCGGAACGTCATGAACATGCATAACATCCAATATACACAAATCGGCTTCGGACAGACTGTTGACAATACTATGGCCATGTCTGATTAGCGTCGGTTCGAGAATAGCCATGCGTAGACGTGCCGAAGGATGAAATGTAAATGTTTTAATCTTCATTTTGATATATTTTCCTTACGGCTTCAAAATTTCTACCGGTAGTAGGGAAAGCTTTAGACAATTCCTTGAAAGATTTCGTATCGATACATGCCAAGAATTCGTACTTATGATACATAAATCCTGGAATTGCTCGAAGTTGTTTTATAGCATTCTGATTGACCGCTATCGGAATATGAATTCCGTGATGCGCCGAAGTTACAATAGATGACCAATATGTCGATGACAGATCTGCTGGTGGTTCACCAAGTGGCGAATCGGCAATTATTCTGTATAGTATATGTTCGTTCGATAGCTTTATCGTGTGTAACTTTTCTCGATATTCGTTTATGATTGAGAGAACGGCGGCAAACCATCTTTTAGGTCTGATAACATGCATCCCGCTCATCCTAGGCTTAAGGTTTGTATTAGACTTCCTAACGTAATTACTGTATGGCAATCCCGTTTTATCGCAATGCCGAAGATGCTGCTCCATAAAAGAGGGTGATTCTCGACATATCGCAAGATCGACATCGCCGATAGCAACACAATCATAATCTTCTAGGAATGATTCGTAGTATAGCCACCTCAAAATTTTAATCGCATTACCGTCAACCGACCTATGCTTACCAAATGCATATTCGCGTATTTCGCAATTATTAGTTCCGACGGAATCGAGGTTCTTTTTGATGTGTTCGCATATATTACTGTCTAACAGTACAATTTTTTTTGCCTGCGGATAAGCTCTGTTCAGAAAAAGAATATACCACGGGATATAGTGTTGATAAGCTAGATTCGCTACGGTCAAAAAACACATTCGTTCTTCATTGCACGAAGTCATGATACTGCTTTCCTGAAAATTTGAGATATAAGTAGCGGCGACGTCATTAATTCGTTTTCGCTCATTGTTAGTATCGGACTTTTCTCCTGCTTGAACATTTGATGGTATAACATTATCCCGTAAAATCCCGGCCAAAGTCTTTCTAGAGACTCCGACGTACCGAACCTATGAGCCTCCCACGATGGAATAGGCATAGTCAGTCTGCTGTCCAAATGATGATATTTTCTACCCTTAACCGCCTGCCTGATCGCAGCAGGACCGAGAGACCCCCATGGAAATATGTGTCCTGGCGGATAAAGGTCTATCATATGTTCGACATACGATATGGCGCTCCTGATTATTTGGTTACCAGGAGTTGACACTAGAAACCCGCATTCTGGTTCACCGTATTTCAACCCAAGACTTGCCGTGGCGACAACTTCAATTCCGTCATACAACAATTCTGTCATCGGTTCAAGATTTTCGACACAAATGAAATCCGAATCTAACCAGATACCACCGAATTCACTAAGTAGCTTGTATCGTAAATAATTCGACTTGTTATTGATCTGTGCGATGGCAAAAAATTTATTATCGATCTGTGGTAAGAAGTCTCTAACATTCTCTGTTGTCACGATATTAATCTGCAAGTTTTTGGAACAGTGCCGACGAATCGTTTCATGGCATAATCGTATGTATGTCGGAGTAGTTTGCCCAGGGTAATTGTCCCAGTACATCCAAATATTTTTCATTTGTCTTCTCTCGGCGCCATTAATGGTGGTTTCTCGATCAAACCGTATTTAGTCGTCAACAGTTGCCTATCCCTCTGGAGCCGGACTCCCCAGCGATGCTCTTTGTACAATTTGCCAGATTCCTGCCTATGGAGAATATCGACTTCTGGTATCATTGTAATTTTAAGCTTGCCTAATAATCTCAAAAAAAGTACAAGATGATCCCAAACCAAAAAATCGTCGTCCCACCCTCCGGCATCGGCAAACTGTTTGGTTCTTGCCATAAAACATTGCGGCACATAGTCATAAAGCTGATACCCCGATGAACTACCGTTCGATCCAGGCCATCGATAAAGCGATTTATCTACTATGCGAATAAGCATCCCCGGCCTTTTCTGTCCGTCGTCGACATTTGAACCGACTAAATCGATATCCGTCGTCTCAAGAATATCATACCGTTTCCGCAACGAAGTTTTCTCGGTGAAAATAAAATCATCATCTAGGGTCATGAAATATTTCGTTTTTACTCTAGCGACTGCGAAATTTCTACCTTTTGAATTGCCGGATGCAAACGGCATGGTACATATTTCTATGTTCTCGTCCTGCAATGTAGCAGGAGTTTTACTGTCATCGGCTATAATAATCTTTATTAGTGGATAGTACCGTCTAATGCTCGTAACTAATCGTTTGAGGCATTCCGGTCTTTCGAATGTCTTAATGATGATCGTAACGTCAGTATTTACGGACATCTCATCTTCCATGTTTTTGTGGTTTGATCAAAGTAACTATTCCTGGCAATCTTTTGATTAGTCGTATTGGTATCATTCGATTCCGATTTTTGATGATACTGATGTTTTACAACCGTTTCGACTATCGCCACACTGCATCCGTACGCAATCATTCGTTCCTTTAGATCGGCGTCCTCGAATCCCCATCCCGCAGTTAGCAGTGGATTGTACCCACCGATAGCCTCAAAGTCTTTTCTCCAGAACATCTGGTAAAACCCGCATCTGTGATTCTTGATGACAGGACTTAGTTTCCCGTCCGATCCGTATGCTGCAATCCATGGCTGAACGTAGATCTTCTTTCTCTGTTGGAAATACTTCATAGATTCTTCTACGATATCAGTAGGCCAAAGTATGTCGCATTCCGTAGAAATAAGTATGGGAGATGCCGCCGTTCCTAAAGATAATTGTCTCCCCTGAGATCTAGTTATCTGATCCTTCCGTCGCCATTTCAGCTGGCACTGAATCCCGCTGATTTTCTCGAACTCGATAACGACATCTTGAATCTCTGTCAAATTATCGCTGCAGTCAGCAATGATAACTTCGTCCGGCGCAACTGTTTGCGAAGCTATTGTGCGGAGACTTGCTCTTAAATGTTCTGGCCTATTGCAACTAATTACGCCGACGGTCACCGACATCATCTATCTTCTCCTCAAGTAATTTTTTAATCTTACTAAGTAGCACATTAAGACGTGTGGCTAGGATAGGTGGACATAACATTCTTTCTTTGCCTATGAAATAATTGACATCTTCCTTAATGGAGGTCAATAACTCAGTTTCTTCTACCGACAAATCGATTGGCATTGTTATGCAGTTACTCTCGTCATGCTTAATAAGTAATTTGACAAACTGTAAAAATGCTTTGAGTATTGCTTTTGCTCGTAACGACGTCCTACCACCATTGTATATAAAAGGTATTTCTGCAAAACCCAATGATCTACAATAGTATTTAAACTCTGTTTGATAAAAATGCCCTGTTGAAACAAAGTCGTCGAATGGCATTAACTGTGCTACTTGCAATCTGTACCCCTGGAATCCAGATGTGCAGTCGGTGAATTTCATACCAAGGATATTCCTAGACATAATAGTCCCTAGTCCGCTGATCAATTTTCGATACCAGCTAGCCCGTGAGTCGCCTCCGGCCTTGGCCATTCTAGTGCCAAAAACTACTGGATATTCATCTAACAATCTAAGAATCTTTGGGACTAAACGCACTGGATGTCCGACGTCGACTTCGATAATCTTATCTGCCACTAGTTCTATCGCTCGTCGATTACCAGCAACATATGCTCCTGCAACTCCCCTTTTTCGCCCAGTGTTGCACACGCAATCGATCGACGTGTCTTGGTTTTGTATCTCTAGTAAATAATCCCGACATAATCGGTTTGTCGACTCGTCAACAACAACTATCCATCGACAATCACCAATGGTTCTGACATCTTGGTACATAGCGACCAAATCTTCTACCTTTTCATTACCAACTGGTGTAATTATTGCTGTCGCCATTTGCTTGTCTTCTCCGTGTAAGTATCACCTTTCCTGTAGACTACAGTATCGATGGAGTGTGACGCGTCGCAGCATTTCACACACGGTTCTATTGTTCTAGCCATAGCCGCTTTGCGAATATTATTGCGCATTGTGCCGTTTTGAATATGCTCCAATGTTGTGTCTACTGCGGAACCAATGACCAGTTTCATGCCATTATCAAGAAAACACGGACTAACTAATCCATCCCAGCTTACGACTAGATAATTATCGTTCCACATTTTGCACGACGAGCAAGTAGTCATTGCGTCTTTCGGCATAACTCCGCCGTACGTGAGGATCCGTTTGAGCAGAATATCATCGGATTTCCCCAATAGAGGCAACCACTGTTTAACGAATGGTTCTACATAGTCTACTGTATAACTACTAACCACAAATTCATGTCTAGTCCTAGGATGTTTAACTGTGAACCATCGTCGGACCTTGTCAACTAAAATATCAAAAAAACTTGACACATGGATATTACCATCAAGATCTAAGCAGTATTTCCCGCCCCTAACCTCGTCGTACGATTGCTGAGATATCGCATTGATACTGATACATACCTTAGCCGGTTCGACATCGATCAGGGCTTTCATAACCTTATCTGTCATGCATAGGAAATTGGAAAATATGACAATCTTTTTGCCTTTTGGTCGTTTTTTAACGTACTCCATACAGTCAACGAACTTCGGATGCAACAACTGTTCTCCAAAAAATGAGAAATTAATCGTATCGGTCATCGTCCATGCTTGATCAACGACTCTTCGGAATAAATCGAAGTCCATGAACCCCTTTGGTCTAGACAGTCCTATTGACTGTGGGCACGATTTGCAGGAAGAGCAGCAGTTGTTCGTTAGCTCTATGAATACGGTATTGATCATATTACGACACTATTTGTCCATTTTCGATGATGACTTGGCACTCTTCGCTTTTGGACACTCGCTCGATCCAGATCTGTGCATCGTGCTTTTCGGCCATCTCAGCGATTAAGCCTAGACTCTTTTTATCGAGCAACGACCCTTCTCTGACCAGCAGGATTCGTAGGTTCGGATTCATCGCTAATCCTATGCCGACAGATACTTTTAGTTGTTCTGCTGTCGAACATTCTTCGAAGTCGACGCCATTAAAAGTCACGCCGTTTTCGGTAAATCCCAAGCCAGAAACGGGAAATTCTGCGTTCTTTAGCACACTTTCTTTGTCGGAAGTGATTTGCTCTAGTCGGTCTGTCAATTCTTGCGATTTCGTTCGCATAGCGGTCAGCTTTTGGGATAGATAGTCGTACTGCTTATTTTCGCGAATTTTCTTATTGGTTTCCTCGGCCGTACTGATTTGTTGCCACAAGGAAGTTATGTCGACTGGCTTTGTCGCCGCTATGGCTATCTTAAGTTCTTCTATCTTGGTTTTTGTTTCTGAAACTTTCTGCAGTAATGATGCCAGTTCTGTTTCCAGTGAACCGAGCCGTCTGGTCTTGTTTTCAAGCTCCGTATTGATGGCCATACCGCTGGAATATTGCGATGTCAATTCACTGACGGACACTTCGCTTGCCGGAACGTTATGTCTTGTCAAGCCGTCGATCTTGGCTCGCAGATCTTTGCCTTCTCGGTTCACCGCAGTTCTTTCTTCGAACAACTTTTTGTATTCTGCATCCTGCGATGTAAAGTCTATGTTCATTAATCTTTTGAGAATTCCAACTCTATCCTGAGGTTTTGTGTGCAGAAACTGCATTGGATCGAAGGTGAGCGTTGTGAACAGCTTATTTAATACCGCTTGTGGGCTGCTAAATGTTGAGCCGTCCTTATTTTTTACAACAAGTCGCGTCCCCTTGGTAGTAAATGTTCTGGTGACTTCTAAGTCTCCCAAATCGACAACGATCTTTGCCTTTTCTTGACCGTCTCTAATAGTCTTTTCTGGAATAGAGGCCTCGCCGCCAAGTGCATATTCGATGGCGTCTAGTACCGAACTTTTGCCCTGCGCGTTATCGCCTCCGACGCAAACCGTTGCTCCGTCAGGAGTTATCTCGATTGCCTTCAAAATCTTGATGTTCTCAGCGATTAGCTTTACAATTTTCATTTTATTCCCTTTTCGATACCACTCTTATCGTTTTCTGCACAGTAAAGTTATTCGTTTTCCCGCGTCGTAGTTATCATTAGCTGCCATATCTAATGGTACTGGCTTAGTCGCTCGAATTTCCTCAACGTCGAACGATTTATTCTCAAAATATCTAATCAATACCTGCTTGGTCGGGTGCGACGCCGTTGCGGGTTTTCCGTTGGTATGGATTCCGTCAAACCCCCAATTTCCTCTTTCTATGAACGGTTTCGTCTTCGGATCGTTATCCGGACTCACTCTTGTGTCTACAAGGACAGTATCGTCTGTTACTTCAAGTATACGATCTAGCAAAGTGCAATGATCTACTATGTGATACAATATTCCGGCACACAAACAAAAATCGAATTTTCCGTGACTTCTTATTTTACTCCATGTATCGTTACTGTTGATATCGCCCTGCAGAAACTGCCAGTTACATTTTGGCGACTGTTCGCTCCATAGCATATTGCCCTGGTCGATGAACAACGGTCTTCCTTCAACGCCGAGGTAACGGGTTGCCCCCTGTTTCGCATATTCCAGCCCCCAGTAGCCGCAATTCGATGCAATATCCAGCACACTTTTGCTCTTAAAATCGTATCTTTCGACAATCTGTTGTACTAAAATATCTCTTTTATATTCAGCGTCGGCCACAAGTTGTGCTTCGGTGTGGGGGGAGCCAACGCCCGGAACCACTCGTGTTCCAGCGATCTCTACATCGTAAAACCATGGATCGAGCATATTTTAACCTTTCGAGTTTATAAGTGACATAGCGTGCCAGATTTTGTCGAGTGCGACAACACCAAGGACGTCAAATTTCACTCCACCCATAGCCTCAGCGTCTGCCATCTCAACACCGATAACGCGATTCTTATGCGACGAATCATGGACCAAGGGAAATAAATCCTTGATCGGCTGTTTGGAGATAACAACTCCAGCCGGATGTCGTGATTGTGACTTTTTTGTACCTTCAATCCGCATTGCTTGATCAAACAACGGCTTATACCATTCGTACGCTTTTCTTACGGTGTCTACATTATCGCATGCCCATCGCAAAATCCCATACTCATTATCGTCTTCCCTCATTACCTCTAATTCGTCTGAAATTGCAGCTTCGTCGGGAATTTCGGCCGTTATTGTGTTGCACAGATCGAATGCTGTTGTACTTATATCGTCAGGATTTTTGCCTTCCTTCAGCGATTTGACCTTCATGAGCTGTTTTACTGTATCGGACTGGATTCGAAACACTTCTTTTAGCGCCGCCTTCCCCTGTAATCTACCAAAGCTGATCATTTGCGATACATAATCGGATCCCCATTTATCGATGAGATACGCAATTACCGTATCTCTGATTTCGACAGAAACGTCGAGGTCGATATCTGGCAAACTGATGTGTCCCGGATTGGTAACAACATTTTCATTTTTGACTTGATCAACTATCCCCAACCCAAAAGCTAGGTGTGAATTATCAATATTGACGCCGACAGCTTGCTGTTGTAGCCGGTCTCTAATATAAAACCACATGGACGGATTATTTTGGTCTACCCATTCCGTTTCGGCTTTCATTTTTTCGGTAAAGGCTACGCCATTCTTAATTCTTTGGGCCATAAATTCCGAAACTTGTTTTCTGGCGATCTTGTAGTCTTGTCCACGGATGTTTTCATGACTATCTGCCAGCCATTTTAGGTACGACATCTGGTCGCTAACATTAAAATGTGGCTTAATATTTCGACTAACATTGTAAAATCGCTCGAAATATAGATCATACTGGATCGGATCGATGCCGGTGATGTTGAGCAAATAATTGATTAGAGATCCTGCTCCGGATCCGCGCCCAACGCCCCTGGCGGCTTGTAAACTATCGACGTATTTGCATATATCCCATACGATCAGAAAATAATCTGCTAGACCGGCGTCCCGCACGACCGATAACTCTTTGTTCAATCTATCCCAATAAGTTTTTTTGCTGTCGTCGGTCAGATGGCCAAGTTTTTTCTTAGCTCCGGCAACACATAACGTCTTCAAATAGTCGTCTGATGTCGTTCCCTTTTTGTCGCCGCTAACGAATACTGGTATATTCGGCGCACGATTCAAGTCTTTTTTATACTTAATGGATTCACTTATCGCGAGAGTGGTCTCCAATTCTGCTGCGGTGAATTTTTCCGCCATCTCCTCATACGAAGGGATATAGTAATTATCGGATACAAAAAAGTCCATAATATCTGCACCGGCTTCGAGTTTTCTCTGCTGGTCCGCCATCGTTGTGTGCAGCTGCGAACACAGTAGCACTCGTTGGTCTTCCGCTTGTTCCTTCCTGCAGTAATGACTATCTATTGTAGCGACTGTTGGGACATCCAACTCCTTCCCCAATGTTCTTAAACATTCAACTGTTATTGTCTGCGATGACATTCCTTCGTCTTGCAGTTCGAGAAAATAGTTGTTTTTACCGAATACGTCTTGATATTTAAGAATAATCTCCTTGCCCTTTTCCTTCCAGTCATTGCGCAGTTCACGGCGAATCTCGGATAGATTTTCTCCGTGTCCACCGATATTAACAGCATGTTTAAAATCCGTAAACAAGGAGCTTGGCAATTCGCCAGCGATGCAAGCCGATAAGGCGATCAGATTGCCTCTGGATGCAAATGGCTTAATTCCATTGAGATCGATACGGGGTTTTCTATAGAAATAATCCGGTCTATTCGTTTCGGATACTAACTGCATGAGGTCTTCGATACCGTCATCGTTTTTGGCTAAAATGATAAGATGATGTCTTTTATTATTAGAGGTATCCTTTATCAGTGGATCTTGCTCGCAGACATAGGCCTCGATCCCACAGATAGGCTTAATTTTTTTCTTTTTAGCAGCGTTGAAGAAAGCTTTCATTCCGGAGATGGTTCCGTGATCGGTGAGTGCTATTCCAGGGAGCCCTAGCTCTATACAGCGATCTATCATATCCTTGGGAGAAGAGAGTCCGTCTAGAAGCGAGTGAAAACTGTGTGCGTGAAGAGGTATATAAGTCATGAGGCTTCCTTAAACGTAATGCCCTTTTTAATCCTATTGATTGTTTCAAAACTAACGCCAAATCTTTTAGCTATTTCTTTTGATTTTAGACCACCATGAATTAATTTTTTAATAGTATCTATATCGTTACTCGTTAATTTTGTGCTGCCTTTATTTTGGGTTTTTCTAACATTTTTTCTATCTAATTTAATATTTTCGGTTAAGTGTTTCCAGTATTTCTTATTTTTAATACAAGAAATTAGACTATTAGCAACACCGAATTGCTCTGCTATCTCCTCAATGGTATATTGACCTTGTAATAAGCTGGTTATCGTTAACACCTGTTCTTCAGTCAATTTACAATTAGGATTTTTGATACCTATCTGTGAATTTCCGTGCTTAGACATATCTATCATGTTCGATTTGTGCGTATCATATCTTAAATTTTCTACTGAATTATTCTCAGAATCTCCATTGTTATGACACACCTCCATATTAGATGGGCAAGGCCCAACAAAAGTTTGTATCACTAATTGGTGGATATAAAATCTTTTAACTGCTTTATCTTTCCGTAAAGATACAATCAATCTATATTTTTTCCCATTTTTATTTTTACATGGTTTTAATATTTTCTCTCTTTTCTTGGAATAGAGACGACCAAAACAATAACCCGTATAATTAATAGATTTTATTCTTCCCATACTAGAAGCCTGATACAATCCTTCGTATCCCGGAATATCTTTCCATTCTTCAATCATATATCATCTCCTGCCCCAAAATGATTATACATTAGATTGCTGATATTTTTCCAACACAAATTTTTCGCCAGCGGTGCAGAAGTCTGCCCACACATTGGTACACAGATCCCCTTTATTGAATTCGCACATTTTGCATTGCCATGTCCGATTGCGACGTACACAAACCGTTTTCTGCACTGTGGTAAAGAACCCGAGAAGCCTTTCAAGAATGCGACATGTGTCTGTCAGATCAAAATATACGGTTCTCGGCAACTGATCAGTTGTGTAATAAAAAGTTATTATGATATTTTTGTACTCTGGATAGATTAAACATGCGGCCAAAAAATATAGCTGAGCCTGAATTTCGGCAGCTACTCGATCCGAGTCAATAATTTCTTTTGATGATATATCTGCAACTGCGCCGGTCTTCCAGTCGACGATCTCTATAGTGTTTTCGTCGATTTCGTGAACTAGGTCGATAAACCCTCTGACCGTAAGTTGTTGCCCATTGCGATTAGCCCATTCCGGACCGGGCATTTCTATTGAAAACCATTTTTCTATCCCAAGTATCTTAAGCTTCCTGGGATTATAGTCGCTATCCAAAATGCCTTCAAGAGCATTGCGACATTTTTTGTAATCTGCCGCTTCTCCGCGAGATGTAGTTTTACGGATATCAACGTCTGGACTCTCTCGCAAGCATCGGTCCCATGCCCATTCCAACACCCTTTCGGTATCTATCGTTTTCCCTTTAAGGTGGAGCTTTGCTATCATTTCCACGGCCTTATGGACAATCTTCCCTTGCATAGCAGCTTTCCCTGCGGCAATAGATCTCCTTAGGACGTATCTCAGAAAATACGCAAAGTTACACTTATCGAACAGCTTAATGGCAGAAGCACTGCAATTTTCTATTTTCATTCGCTAGATGCCTTCCAGTCAAACAGATCATCCAGATCCGTGCGGCCTGTTTCTTGATAATGAATGATACACATGATATTGAACAAGCAAGCTGCCAGATGATCTTCTTCTTTGTCGCCAAGAATAAATTGCATTATATGTCTCATCAAACTGGCAACACACCTAGACATCGGAATACCCTTTGTCCAATTGTGCTCAGTATACTTTTCCGCCCCCTTGGCATAATGCGTCGCCAAACGCCTCAAGGCTGTTGGTGGAATTAGGTCATATCGAGGTTTTCCTGCTTGAGTGTCTCTTACTGCTCCGGTAGCGAATTCCTTTCGTTCGCCGGAATCCTTAACGATAAACTCTGCCATTGGTAACTCCTTTCATTGTTTGTGTGATTTCTGCTACATTCATTTCCCCTATATCCTTTTTCGAGATGTCTGCTACGAAAATTCTAAAATACGAAGATAGCTGGTCTACGATTGTCGCCGTCCCCTTCCGACCCGCTTCGTCATTATCCAGCGCCAGTATTAGCGTAAGAGCTCCTGCTTGCTGTAGCAGTAATCTTTGTTCTTTCGAGATAGACGTACCCATAATTCCTACTGAATTTCTGAAACCACTCATTTCCAATCGCCAAACATCCACAGCGCCCTCACATATTATTGCTGTTCGGGATTTGTTTATGTGTGACTTTGCGAACCATATGTTATATAATGATTGACCTTTGCGAAAACCCTTCGTATGTTTCCACTTGGCGAATCTGCTAGTAAGAGTAACATTAGTACAATCCACCTTAGTACTGTGATACATACCGCATTTTTCGCATTTGTCGAATATGCTCCGTCCAGACCATCCTAAAATTTTTCTTCCACTAACATCCAGCACCGGGAAAAACGCTCGCTGGTACATCGATTTATTAGGAGTATTGCAGATAGAAACATGATATCTCGCCAAAATGTCCTGAGAGATACCTCTTGCTGGGAAATACGTGCAATCGCGATTGAGATATCCGACAACATCTTTCAGTTCGATAAAACGTTTCGCTATCTCTGGCCTATCTTCTTTCTTCGTCGTGATACGTTTTTGTTCTATACGATCGCATGTTCCACGTAAACACAGCAGATCAGATGTCCAATCAACTGCACGTCTAAAACTAATTGGAGTTCCTCGTGCTGCCATAATGCCTCTGATCAATCCAAAGATACTATTCGATCGACCAGTTATCTGATCCTTTTGACAACCTCTTGTTATGCATTGCCAGTGATTGGTATTCTTAGCCCAAAACATTCCACGCTCATTATCCCCATTATGCACTGGACACTTCATATGAAAATAGTCGATACTTTCAACATAGGAAAGATCGAAGGCGTCGAAAATTTCTTGCACTCGTTCACAAGCTCTATCTTGAACAAATTTGACATTCATCATTTTTGTTTATTATTCCATGCAGACGATAAAACAAATGAAAATGGCTTGCCTTCCCTTAGCTCGCCGTGAGATAATTTATCTATTATGTTGATATATTCGCCTTTTGGCATTCCTGGCCCATATCTAGTATCGGTTACAAAAATCTTTTTGGTGCCGTTGGCTGGCGGATCTTCGTTCAGCTCATTTGATGTCTTATTTTTAAGGATTGAGAAATTGGAACATAGCCATACGATCCGGTCTGAGCCAGACACTACTTCTGATCCCTCTTTTTCTACGCCGTCTCTATTCAATTGTACAGTCGCTAGTATCGGTAGCTTAAATTTAACCGCAAAGTTATGAAGCGCGGTAACTAGAAATCCTAGTGCCTGATATTCCTGCAGATTTCCTTTTAGCCCGCCATCGTCCATCAGCTTAAGATAGTCATAGATAATAACACACGGCTTTGCAGCCCCACTGGCCGTAAACCCAACCGTCTTGGCGACCCAACGTCTCGCAATCGAAACAATGGCCTGTGGACTTAGTCCGGCGACTGACACGTGCTCTATTGTCAGTTTTTCCATTTGTTCTTTAGCGCCGAATACAGCTTTTTCCTCGTGAGTATTGGTTACAAATTTTCCTGTTTCGATTCTGGATAGTTCGACACCGGTCATTAATGCTGTAAGTCTCTGAATCTGCACAGTTCCGGTCAATTCCGTATCAAGATATAATACAGGAATTCCATGCATTGCAACATTTTTTGCCACATTCAAGCAAAACCATGATTTGCCAATTTTCGGCCTCGCGCCAACGACGCTGACTGTCGCCGGTCTGAGGCCGCCTCCGATCGCAATATCCCACAATGGGAATCCAGTCGGTAGACCGACGACGTCTTTGGGTTCCGTCGCTAACTGTGTCATAACACCGAAAAATGCGTGCCCGAGAGACGTCGACCCGCTATTCTGATCATTCAATTTACCTGTTAGCGAAAATATCGGTTCCTCAATGCATTCAATAATCTGATCTACCCCTTCTCCTCCGGTTACCTTCTTCATGTTATCCTGGATGCCAACCGCTGCAAGATATCCTTTACGAGCCAAAGACAATTTGTAAACAACGGCAACTGTAGGCAAAATTGTTTCTGTTGTAGCACCAGGATGCGAGACGAGATCAGTTAGGTACTTGTAATTTTCTCCGTCTTGCAAGAAATCGGTAAACCCAAGTGTTTTTGCAGCAACCTGAATCAACACTAGATCATAGCTCTTCACATCCTCCTGATAGGCAAGATGCGATAGAAGCTTGAAAAGTTTCTTGTGCTTAGTCCAATAAAAATCATCTCCAGTTAGTAACTCCTCTATTTGGAAAAAGCAGTTCGGACCATTGCTAATTATGCATTGGAGTACCGCCTTTTCGAGTTCTACGTCTTGAAGAATTGCATTTGGTTTATTAGCCACGGACGAATCGCCCCTTCTTATCGTTCAAGCAATCCTGACACTTCTGCCCAATGCTACCACTCCGAATAGGAGACAAAAAAGTTTTGTTGCATTCACTGCATTTAACCTCATACGTAGTCGGTTTTGACTGCCTATTTGTCGCAGTTTTTCTCTGCATACTTTTAGCAGCCAATTTTTTATTCTCTTCGATCTCTGCTTGTGTTGGAGTGTTCGTTATTAAGCAGGAATTATCTGACGTGACTAGTTCGTCCGCCTGTTCGGTTGGCTCGACTGTAACATCTATATTGTCGGAAAATGTCGCAACAGTTAGCTCTGACGTGTTGGTATCGTCATCAGGCTCATTCATGATAGCCCAAATTTTCGCTACCTTGGACGGAATTGCATAGGATGAAGTGCTGGGCGATATTGCGCAACCAGTTAATATTTGATACGCTTCGCAAATATCTTGCCAGTTTGCTCTCTCTATGCCATTTTTGATCAATTCTAGCGGTGTCATACATTTTTCCTTATTCTAATGATATTACCCAATGCCTGTATCATCGATTCGATTCTTTTTGTGAGATATTGTATCCTTTCTAGCCGAAGCTCCGCTTTCTTTGTCCATTGGAATAACAATGGACGATCGTTCTGGTCCAGCTTAGGAGACGTGTATGCCGCCCATTTTAGGAACCCCTTACATTCATTTGACTTCATTTCCAGAAACAATGCGTATTGAGATAGGATAAAAGCGTCTTGTCCCAGCTTGATCGTTTCCCTTTCGGCTAGCGCAGTTCTATCCATGGATAGAATTTGCTCGACGCAATCATTTTCTGGTGGCTTACAATTTAAGAGTCCTAATGACTGCATCCATAAATCCAGTTGCTGTCTATACTCGTTGAATTCCTCATGAATATTCATGTCGATACACCTCTATCAATTTTAGATTATTTATCTCGCAAAAATTGCGTTTGCGTTGATCTTTGTCTCGCTGGTCATTAAAGTCTTTTTTGGTCGCGTGGAAAAACTTAATGTGTTTAACATGCTGTTCGCCATGGCATTCTACCACGATACTCAAAGACGGAATGAAAAAATCGAGGAACATTTTGTCGACCGGAATATAAACCTCCTCGAAGATTATGTTGTGCGGATAATGCTGTAGTAAGCTACGACCAACTTCATATTGGAAGCCTGATTTGCAACATTCTACCGATCTCAACCTTTTGCCATGCAGCTTGACATCGATTTCAACACCAGATGCTGATAGCATTTTCATACGGTGATTTGTTTGCCGTTAAACAATGTTGTCGTGCCGACTAACGACTTATAGAATACGCAATTAATACCAGCTTCTTGCAATAGCTCTAACCCACGTTTCGTAGAATCAAGCCACGTAGTATGCTGTTTCGCCATGGTCATAAGAGGCGCATGCCCTACTACTTCTTTGATTCCAGCCTGAATAATCATCCTTGCGCATCTGAAGCAACATAGAAATGGGGCATATAATACCATCTTCCCCCTACCAAGTTTATTGCCATTAACTGCTACATCAATAATAGCAGCTTCTTCGGCGTGTATAATGTACTCGTTCTTGAGGTTCCTGTCCATTACATCGCACGACCTAGACAAAGTACTACAACGACACGGAACGAAGTTGTCTCCAGGCATTTGGTTTATACCTCTACCGATTACCGTGTTTTCGTACTCGTCGACAATAATTGCGCCATTCTTTGTATACGGATCAGGACTACTTCTAGATATCTCGTATGCAGTTGTCAAATAATATTTATCAGCGGATCTGTCGCTCAGAATTGGATCATTCAGACACAGCCAAGTCAGATCAATTGTCATACCGTTTCTCCCCCAAAACTATGTCTCGAACACTGTTCTCCAATACTGCGAGTTTCTCCGGATTTTCCCTCAAGTACGTTGCAATCTTTGTGGCACCCTGAAATTTCATTGGCGAACCGTCATCGCCTGCCAGCAATGGAACAGAATACCATGACCCCGCTCGTTCTATTAGACCAAGATTCTCCGCATTTGTAACGATATCGGTTACATTATCTATTCCCATTCCGTACCGAAGAGGCAATACGCACGGAAGAAATGGTCTCCCCATTGCCGATGATTGAACAGTAACGTATATATCATGACCGTCCGGCGCATTAGTTTCAGGATTCTTTTCCCATTGTTGCGTCCAATTTATTTTCAACCACACAGAACAAGCGTACTGAATTGCCATGCCACCCTTCTCGGTATACTTAGGACCTTTCGGTTCCCGATTTGACATTACCTGAGAAATGAATATCATTATAATATTGTTCTGGTCTGCAATTTGTAATGCTCGGCGGAAGAACGAAGATAGGAGCTTGGCTGGTCCTGCCATATCTTTACCGGCCCCCAAAGCTTCTTCTTGCTCAACGATAGTTGATAGTGCCGCTATACTGTCTATCACCACAACAGCATTCATCTGTGTTTTGATTATCTGTTCTATGATAGATAAATAGTCTTCGGCTGATAAGATTTTCTCTGATTGCCATGGAACCACTTGCAGTTTTGTAGTATCTAGCCCCTGAATGGTACTCAGGAGTGACGGGGTACAACGTCTCTCAATATTGACATAGAATGCTGGTCTGTTGGCTTGTTGCGCGTTTTTGAGTAACTCAAGACATAATGTACTTTTCCCAGACTTAGGTTTCCCTGTTATGAGACAAATGCATCCATCCGGAATCCCACCGCTCAAAGCAACATCCAAAGAAAGTGGAGTCTTCAATACCTTTTTAGCTTTGGGGGAAAGTGCTCGGTCTGCCGTTGCAATAATCCCATCGCCATACATCCTGGTCAGAAACACATCGAGAGATTCCTGAGAAATATCTGTCTTTTTATGTTTGGCCATTTTGGGTTATCTTCTTAATTTTGGACAGCGGGGTCGATTCACCTACATCAACGATTCGCATATTCTCTGTTATATCAAAAGAAACTGGCGCTGCTTGTGACACTATCACAGACCGCTGCGATTGTATTGAGGCACTCTTTTTCTTCATCCACGTAATTACTTTGTCCATAGTTCTATTAGCAGTCAAAGACTTCACGCAATACGCCTGAATCACGGATGCCAATATTGTCATATTGAACGGCGTTCCTAGATCTAGATCCGTGTTGGCGAGTTTCTTCCCTAATCTACTAATACCACCAACTTCTCTTTTGAACTTAGGCCCCCAATACTTATTGTCCAGCCAAAATTTCGGCGGTAGACTTCTATTAACATTCAGGCAGATCAATTCTATACAGTAATTTCTCGGCGTTACCATCATTCCGGGGGTAGTTGGCGAGTCTAATTTACCTGTTTCTCTTTGTTGATACATTACTTACTCTTTTCAATCAAAAGGAAACCTGCTTCCGAAACAGTCCGCGATTCACTGAATGAGTGATCAAAATTTGGTACTCGATACCATGCCACTCTAACAGTGTCTTTGTCCAAATATCCAACCCCGACATATTCGCTCCTTCGCCCACCCCACACGGCATGGATCTTGTTGCCGAAAAAATACCCACCACAATTACTCGGCATATCAATCATAAAATTACGTGCGCCTTGTAATCGTAAGCCGGTTATGTGGACATCATGATTAGCTTGTAGCCATTCACGCAGTCTTATCCAGGCATGTCGTTGGCCGACTCTGTCGTCCTGTATAACGGTTCTGCCATCTGATAAAGAAACTAAGAATCTTGTCTTCGGAGTCTCTTTCGTAGCATTAAACGATAGTAGTTCATCTCTAAGCGTTGCCATGACTTTCACTCTTATATGGGGAACGATTTAGCTGTTCGTCTGCTCTTGCCGACTCAGATGGCGTCATCGCACTAACACCTTTCCCAATATTTAACGAACGATCGTTATTCACCGGCATAATCTTTATGATTCTATCTCCATCGCCTTTGACTGGTTCTGGTGGAGTGAGAGAAACGATATAATCTGCAATCTTGGTAGCAAGCTGTGTGACATTGGCAGCAGCTATTTTGACCGAAGAATGCTTTCTGATTATCGCTTTCAAGTCGGAAATGATTCGACTAATTACCATATGTATAAACCCTTTGTGCTAATACAAACGGAGTTCTGTTACGAGTTTTTAAAAAGACAGAATAATGTTGTAGACACTCACTGCTACACGGTCTCATTTGCCACTTTAGTTGCCCCCTCTCGTTATCTTTTTGGTTTAACATCGCCGACCTACATGGATCGAATAATTCACCAGTAGATGAAGCTAGAACCAGACAGCGAGACGTATTTTGTACAGCAACTATTAACTCGCTGGAATCTTCGCGTGATTTATGTGCAGTCCCATTAATATCGATAAATAATTGTTTATTCATGTTTCTTATGTACGAGAAAACACACATCAGTCACATCTGGCTGTTCATCAGTTAGGATGTCAAATATTAAATGGTCGCTGGCGGCTCCTGGAAAAAATTTTTGAGTAGTAGTCACTATGTTCGAAAATTGTCCGCAAGGACACTTCGCGAACATTTTGACATTTTGATTCAAGCCGCGACAACGATCGTCATTGACGAATTGAATGTGCATTAGTTCGGTATCGCATGATTCACAAATGAGTTTTACCATTCCGGCAGAACTCAATGTAACTTCCTTACCGTCCCTAGCTGCCATTGAAAATCTTGGACCAAGCATTTAGATTTCTCCTGTTTCGATGTACTTCTTAGGATTTTTGAGAACATTCGGATTAATTTTGTCGTCACGCCAAAACGGTGTGTATGGCTCCGGTTTCGGCTTCTGCTCTAAGACTCTGCCGCCACGGCATGGGGTTTTTGTCCCTCGTACAATCGGTGGTAAACCCGCACTAATTAGCTTGACGAGAGACTCTTTGTGGCAGGCAGGACAGACAAGTAAGGTTGTTGTCATCGAGTGTACTACTTCTATATGGTTTTCACACGACGAACATCTGTACTCATAAGTTGGCATAATTCAGCTCCGCCTTAGTTGGTCTTAAGATATTATACTTGTCTATTATTCGCGTTTTTCGGCGAAAGTGCCGACCTTCTTGGCAAACTCGCCGAGACTATGGCGGTCCTTTTCGGTAAATGGAGATGTTTGCGACTCTATTTTTAACTGCTGTTTGACCGCAGCGACCGTGTCTTTATCGGACTTCTGGATTGCACTAGTTAAGAACTTCAGTAACCATCCATTCTTGTTGTTTACAACTATTTTGAACATAAGGACACCGCTGAGAAGAAAAAGGCCGACGACTATCGCTATCCAACCGCCGCCAGAGTATTTAATCACCCCGGAATTGTTAACCGTTTTGCTTAATGTGGCAAGATTATTATTAAGAGTACCGACTTCCTCCGTGACTACCTGCATGCTGTGATCGATGAGATCTTTCATTTCGCCGAGGTCATTCCGCATTCCCGTAATATCTTTTACGCAACTTGTACACATCAAAACTATTAATGTCGCTAGAATGGTTACTTTTTCCTTTTTGATTTGCATTTGTTGCTCCTTCTTTCAAACACCTGATTAACTAACCCATCTGCCATTTTGTTATGACGACGCGGTATCCATTCGAGAGTATATGAATTAAAGCGACTCAGTAATTCTCTTGCTTTATCACAATGTGACTGTAGCAGTGGACTATTTATCCTAAAGATTCCATTGACTTGTTTGACTACTAACTGACTATCTCCGAAGATGTTTATGTGTCTAACATTACGGATAGATTGTGCCCCATACAAACCAGAGATCAGCGCTCTATATTCGGCTATGTTTGAAGTGCCCCGTCCACATGTTTTGTTTCCGGAAGCAAGGATACGAGACGGTTCGCTTGCGTCTAGGATAATCCAGCCGACTGCCATGATTCCTTTTCTGGATCCACCATCGAAGTAAAGGATAATCTCCTCCGTCATGGCGATTTCTCTCCAAGACAAAGCCCTCGGAAGGTACATCGCGCGCAGACTCTATCGTTATCTGTTTTTGGGAAAAATTCCGGATTGTCACGATTATCATGAGCTTGCTTGAGTAGCGGATATTCACTGACGATGATACCAGCTTGCTTCTTAATCATCGGCATAGTTACCTTCAATCTCGGAATCGCTTTTTCTCCAGTCGTTGCAAATTGAGCCAAGTATACTGGTACGATTGAGATATTCTGGCAACTATCTGTCCACTTTTGCTTTATGGCATACATGGCGTATGTCACGAGCTGTTCTATTACGTCATCGTTTATCTTTCCGGTTTTCCAATCGCAAAGAGTGACTTCCCCGTTGTGTCTGAAACCGCAGTCTATTTTTACGGTAACTTCCTCGCCTCCGGATAATTGAAACTTTTGGAATTCCTCTAGTGAGAGCCAATCCTCGGGCTTTAATCCACTGAGCACTGGGAACAATGAACATGCGTAGAAAGCATCGATGCAGTCTAAAGCCTTCTGTTTCTGTCCTGCGAGTTTTTCTTTGTCTATCTTCTCGTTGTAGTAATGTTCGGCTAAGTTAACGACACCCTTTACCTTATTTTCCCATTCTTTATCTACAGATTGTTTCCATCCCCTTCTTAGAGCTGCAAGAACTGCCTCCTTAGCCGATTCTTGATTGCCCCAATCCCCTGTGGCTCTGCCTTTCTTTATAATTTGCTCTATAACATCGTGGACCGTAGATCCTATGAACATCGGCATATTAGTTAAGTTCTTCAACATATATGCTTTTCGTTTATCTTCCGGCGCCGATACTAGCCAACCTTCCCACGCCAAAAAATATTGGAGATAGTACTTGTACTTGCATTCCCTGAATGTTTTCAAGCGACTGTCTGACCAAGCAAATGATATTTCTAATTTACTCATTTTTTATTCCACAAAAATCGGCGCTTCTACAGTTTTCCCTTTTCCCGAGTTGATCAAGAAAAATGACTGTTGCGGTACCTCGAATGGAGCTTTGATTGCCAGAGCGTACGGGCCGTATCCAATTATTGACCCGTTACATACGTAATTTTTGCCAGACATTCGCTGATGCCAGTGGCCGAATACATCGAGATCTGCATGTTTAGATTGATTCCAATGGGCAATAGCTTTGTTCAACGGAATTGTAATACCGCCAACACCTCCACTATATCGCACATAGTTGCCATGATGGAAACGAACAACCCACTTATAGATGTTCATGTAGTTCAGATAGCTACGAGAAAGGTTGAATCTGACAATTTTTGAATCGGCATATTTCGAGGCAAGGAAATTATAGATGAGCCACTCGAATGAGTTTTCAACACATGTTGAAAATCTAGTTTTATCAGTTGTCCTGCCGTGATTGCCAACGGAACACACTACTACGATCTGCTCGAAACCACCGTTTTCTGCGAGGAAATCTATTGCCGATTCGCACAGACGATATACCGACAAAGATGCCTCTACTGGTGACATGGCGTTTGTTTCTTTTAGCTCTTCGTGGATATAGCCCGAAATCAGGTCGCCTCCGAGCCAAAGTATCAGTGTTTTGATATCAGACGAATGCCTCGTCATTTCTACAAGCTTTAGTCCGTTCTTAAACACGTTAAAGAATCTAGTTTCTGCAATGGATGTGTTGTACTCGTTTAGACCATTTACGGTTGCGGGAACGATTCTTTCTTCGTAGTGCAAATCGGAACAAAGCATTACAGCAACAGATTCGCTACGACCACTGCTCGGTCGATCCATCGTTATTCTGACTCTCTCTGGATCGGCTAAAGCAATTTGCTGCTGCATATCAGAGATAATGTTTTTTGTTCCAGCCGTTTCCTCTAACGTTTTTAGAAGCGAATCGTATTTTTGTTGTAGTTCTCTTTTTTCCTTCGTTATTGATTTGAGCTTGGCGTCGAAAGCTATCTTCTTGCCCGTATCTACAACCGGAACGCCTGCGCAGTAACCCTGGTCTATCGCTTTGTTATACCTGGAGCTCAGTGTTTTTCTAGGTATACCTAACTTCTTAGCAGCTTTCGTAATCGTGCCATAATCGTTAACAGCATCGATAGCTTGCTGCAATTTTCTAGATTGTTCCTTATCCATATTCTCCCTTTTACAACTCACAAATACCGTTTGGGCACTCGTTCGACGTTATCTCTGAAGCGATACCTTCTAGGTACTCCTTGATGTCAGATATTGGTATTGGCTCAAGGGGGCTGGTACCTTTCGAGTTGTGCCGAAAAACTGTCATGCCCTTAAGCGATCGCATGTATTTTAAGATGATATCGGATAGACATTCTTGGGTCGCATTTTCCGGTAAGTTTATAGTTTTCGAAACTCCACTGCATATATGCTTTTGACACGCTAGCTGAACACGGCAATGTTGCTCCGGAGATATCTCATGCGCACCTTCAAAATGGTCGTAATTTTTCCCGGCTCTAACAAATTCTAGAAGCAGTGGGTGGATAACAATCTCGGAAGCGGTTTCTTTTACCTCATTGTCGGAAACAGTATGCCTGTTAAACGTCCTTCTATATATCGGAGCAAACATTGGTTCGATCCCAGAGCTACAGTTTGCAACGATGCTCGTCGTTCCCGTCGGTGGCAGAGTAAGCAGAAAACTATTTCTTATACCATACTCCAATATTTTTGCTCTAATAGATTGTGTCAAAGTTTGACAGAATCCGCTCTTGACGAATTGACCTCTATCTAGCAATGGGAACTGTCCCTTTTCTACTGCTAGGAATATACTGGCTTCGTATGCTTTTTTCTTAACGAAATTCATAACTTTATCGATAATCGCGATAGCTTCGTCTGAGCTGTACTTAATTCCCATCTTTAGGAGCATGTCATGTAGACCAGCTACTCCGAGACCAATTCGCCGTTCCTTTTGTGACCACTCCTTGATAGCCGGAAATGGGTATTCTGTCATGTCGATTACATTGTCCAATAGCCGAACCATAAGCAGTACTGTCTCGCCTAATAGATCTAGGTCTATATCTCCTTTGTCTGTAACATGACTGCTTAAGATAACAGACCCGAGGCAACATACCGAATATGGCGCTAATAATTGCTCGGCACAATTACCTGTGTAGGTATAAGCGACCGGAAATATGTGGTTATCGTCGTATACCGAAATATCCCATACGTCTTGTCGGGAGTGATAAGTAATGCTTTTGAGACAGAGATATTGCAAACCGTTTAATGAATGACAAGCATGATAAGATGTTATCGTATTTATCTTGTTTTGCTTAATCGCATTAGAAAGATTAAAAATATTTCGGAATTCTCTGATACGATAAGTGCAGTAGGTGCTGTCTTGTTCAGAATGAATTCCATAAATCCCATAAAACGATAGCAATTGACTGATTTCCTGCAAAAGGGTATTGCTAAGCTGAGTTAGCGTCAGACTTTTTTTGACAGTATCTACAGATCCGCACGCGGAAAATATTCCGTCGATAAATCCTTTGATAAATTCGTCGTTGGATCGCCAAATACAAGATGGTATATGGTTTTGATCGGAATCAAATCCGTATTTCTCAATTTGCTCCTGGCTATCAACTGTTCCGACGCCTGCCGTTATTGTTCCAACAAAAAACCCTTCGTCTTCTGTTAGCGAATTATCTCCATGTAGATCTAGCTGATTATTGTGATGTGCCAAAACCCTGTCCTTCGGCCGCAAATCTTTCGTTTTTATTTTATGAATTCTACCGTAAGAATCCAAAATTGGCCAATCATGCTCTTTGGTTGCGTAAATCTTTTTTCCGCCACCAAAATCTAGTTCAAAAACCTCCTCGTTATTTCCCGAAAGAAAACATCGCGATTCTACCCACTTATTGTTGATATCTCGGATATAAAACGTTTGATTTTCCAACTGTTGTATTGGAATAATTCCGTCCCTTGTCAGTACAAGTGTTCCGCTTGGCATGGATGGATTCGAGCAAGACATCGGACGACAATAGTATAGATTGTTCATCTTGTTGGCGTAACCTAAATTTAAGAATCCAGGATCGCCAGACTTCAATGCGTTCGATGTTACCCTGTCATATAGCCACCTAGCCTTGATTTTTTTGTGTGTTTTACCTTGAAACACTAACTCGATATCGCCGTCGGTCTCGACTAGGTCGAAGAATTTATCATCAACCATGACACTAACATTAGCATTATTTAGTTCTTTCTTGTCTAGCTTAACATCAAGAAATTCTTCGATATCTGGATGCCAGTACGATAAACCAAACAGTAGTGCTGATCGTCTTGATCCACCGCTTCGTAATTCATTGCAGACACCGTTGACAATTTTCATTAAGGAAACTGCACCTGTCGCAATACCGCCTATACCTTTTATCTCCGACCCGCGTGGGCGAATGTTGTCAAAACTGATACCTACTCCGCCACCAATGCCGCTAATAATTGTGACTTCCTTAAGAAGCTGACCCCACCCCTCTCTGGAGTCCTCCACTGGTACCACATAACAATTTGCGCACGCACCTTTCTTGCGACCAGCGTTTCTCCAGATTCGTCCGCCGACAGATCCACGATTATGTGACAAGATTTCCATGAAACGGTTTTCAAAAGGCTTTATCTTATCGCCATCTTCTGCGCTCGCAGCAAATTTTGCTACTCGTTCGCACGCCTCTTGAAATGTCTCGTCCGGATGAATCGCATACCTATCCTTGAAAATTTGTCCTGCGAATCCGGTTGGTTCATATAACATTTAAACTTCTCCGTTAGTTAAGGAATATCTTGGGTGGACCATCATCTAACTTTGCATGAGTGTCATAGGGTATTGTTTTCAAAAAAGCATCGACTAGTCCGCGAAACGTATTTATTTTGTTGGTGTGCCGTTCGCTTGGATAATCAGTATCCGCATATCTTAATGAAAACCAATCGTCGATATTTTGAACTCCTACTAAGCCGACAAAGCTCCGTACTCCTCTGGTAGTTAGATTAAAGATATCATACATATGCGTAGCAATAATTCTAACAACACTATCTAATATGTTTACGTCGATTAATCGAGATAGTACTTTTACTGCAATAGTAACAGAAATATTTTGATGATCGCAAAATACCGACTTAGTTCTGCTATCCGCATCAGAAAATATGCTATGCCTTTTCCCTAGATCGTGAAATATACCGGATAGCATAGTCGTCATGTTTTTGCGATGCAAGCGATCTAATACGCTAAATGTATGGTCACAGACCGATAACCCGTTCCGCTGAATCACTGTTTTACAAGCACTGAATTCTTCAAATTGAAAATTCATCTTACGCAGATAACTGCCCGGATACTCCTGCTGCACAGCCTTTTCAACCAATTCTAATTGCATTGCCGATTCCCAATACATTGGTCGATGAATCGTTTTGCTGTGGACATGGGGATCGCGAAAGTCAAATGGGTCATTAGTTGACCATTCCTCGCTAGTGACACACTAAATGGTACGCCTATCAAGTAGTAATGACCAGAAACGTACTTGAACAATCCGCCGCCGCTACTGCCTGGGGCGATCGGCGCAGTGCTTCCGTAAAACTGGAGAAAGTTTTCACCAGAATCTGTGTTAATAATTCTAGAAACGATTCCACTGCTAGGAGATGGTGATTCGCCTAATTGGCAACCGATAGCAAAAACATCGTCAAATACCCTGATATCGTCCAATATTTCATCGGTAGCAATCATAGCCACTGGCAAATCCGACGCAGTTTCGAATAAGAGCAGGGCAAGATCATTGTCGACATCTTCACCTATTACTGCTGCCTTGTACTTTTCTGGAGGGATAGTGTGATAACTAACCACGGTGCATCCTGTATCCATAGTTTTTGTCGATACTTTACCGGTTAATCCGTCTACATTGGTGAGAGATTCGACAAATCTACACTCAGTGACATGGGCATTCGTCAAAGCGTAGTATCTGAAAACACCTGGCGAGCACTCAGTCTTATCTATAATGATGCCCGACCCCAAACTATTTATTGTGTCTACCAGCAGACAAGTTCTTAACATTTCCTTGTATTTGATTTCCGTTTCTGTTAATTGGACAACTGGCAATACTTCTGTTCTTCGCCCATGAGAAATATAAGCAATAGCCATTATGAGTCCGGCACCAAAAACTAATGTAATTGCAACTATTTTTTTCATGATAACTCCAATTCTTGCACTGCCTCAAGAGCGCCTTCTAGTCCTGCTTCTATGATTTCTGCGATTACTGTATCGTTGGTGAGCTTTGTTGCTTCGACGTATCTCTCAACGACATCAATGATGCCATAACCGTATACTTGATATCGCTGAGGGAGTGCTGGTACCAATTTTCTAGCATTATCGAAAACGGGTGGCGACGTAGCAAGGACATCCTTAGCTGTCAAAAGATATAGTTTTATCTGTTCAACATCTGTCGCTGTAACCGACATATTCGCCAGCATGATTCTTGTGGACATCTTGGCAAGAAACTTAATATCTGTCTTCATTCGATCAACATCTTGAGTCCATGGAATTGGATTGCTTCCGCCGCCACCTCCGCCAGTTTGACATCCAAAGACGGGAATTAATGACAGAAAACATATCATCATCATTTTTCTCATACAGCATCTCCTTCTTTGTTGAGGATTATACACCCTGGTCCTTTTTGTATTGATTGTTCAGTAGTCTGCGGTTTGTGACACGACTAATTTTGCAATCAACATGACAATCATTTTTCTCGCGTATGATTCTATTCTTTGTTTCGAGATAGAAGGATGAACAACTGACTTTGCCGTTCTCGTCTAAGTGGTTCTCCCTACAGTCTCCACAGCATGCACCACCACAAGCACATCTTTCGTTATTCATCGATTGTATCTCTCAGCCAACTTTTCAATTGCGTATTCTTTCTTCCGATAGGCCGTAGTAATAGACGTACCGATTTCTGCAGCCGCAGAAGCGAGTGTACTGCCGTCCAAGAAGATCTTTTTAACTACATATCTCTCGTCATCTGTAAGCGATGACAACATAGCCTCGATATCGCTAGTATCGCCGAAACTGTCGGTTTTGTTGTCGCGATACCCCGATAAGTCTGTACCGGTCATCATTCTTCTGTGTCTTGCCTCTGCTTGAAGTAGGTGCTGATAAGTATAGAATAGCCTGTTATAGAGAAATGTCGTAAAAGAGCATCCTAGGCTTTGATCAAAACATATCATTGCCTTCAATAATTCCTGCAATCCGTACGACACCATTTCATCCGTATCAATGCTCCGATGTTTCAGTCGACACGCCAGCATTAAAATCAACGGCTTATATTTCTTCACACCATACATAAAATACGATTTCGTTACTCGTCTGATCGGTTTCATTATAGATTCGTAGCTCCATCAAACTCCTTTGTCCAAATTCCATCAATCAGACCGATACTTATAGCCTTTTTCGGATTCATCCACAGATTCTCTGCCATCATTTTTTCTAACTCTTTTGGATTTATCTTTTGTGCGAGTGCCTTAGAAAGTCGTTTCGCTAATTCCTTAACTTTCGTACGATATTCTGTCTCAAGATACCGCACCATGAGCATGTGCTTCTCGATACACTCCGCACTGTTACCAGATTCTATCAACGATACCGAATGTATCATTAAAGACGCGCTAGGCATAGCAAATCGCAATCCTGGCGTACCAAAAGCAGTGATAAGTGCTGCCATAGAGAAAGCTTCGCCGCGAACAATTGTACATACCGGACAATCGATGCATTCCATTTGGTCAATAATTGAAAATCCTGCGCTCATACTGCCGCCAGGACTATTTATGTACATAAAAACCGGTCTAATGCTGGATTTACAATTATAATACTGAAGAGCGTTACAAACTCCTGCGGCCATTACGTCGTCGATTTCCCCTGTCATCACTATTTTGCGTGTACGATACAAATACTTTTCTACCGCAGAGTCAAGTGTCTCATAAGCCGTAGCCGAATCTGTTTCTTGCTCATTGCCGCATTCACAACTCAATTTAGGTTCAGTCATTTTGACCCCTTTAAATACCTGTGCCTACGTCTTGTTGTACGTACTAAGAGTCGACAAATTCCACAGTTTCTGTGCCATCATTCTCCTTTTTCAAATACATTCCGTACGTAAAAACAGGATAAGCGTTCTCAAGCAAATGATACATTTTGACAGCAAGTCTACGAATTTCTAGATCCGCCGCCCTACTCGCTCGTAATTTGATGAAATGACGGATTGATCTGATGTTCATCGTGATCATAATTTTTGTTTCAGTAGCATTCGGCAGAACACTTCTGGACGCTTGTCTTGCCAACTTTCGACGCTCCGTCTTATCTGGCACATCGCGATATAATTCTGACAACTCACTAGTTAACTTCTCATACAACTCAACCGATTGTTCGCAATGCCGTTTCCATTCTGTGTACAGTGGATGATCTTCGCCGAGTTGCTGTATCGATTGTGGAACAATAAAATTGACATCCGACGAATCAACGTAACGCTGTGATAGCTGTGAATACGACGCCAACCTGTGCCTCACAAGTTCGTGAGATAACGAACGACTTACGTTCCAAATCATGAATGTTAGGTTTGCATGTTCTAAACATGAATGATGTCCACTATCTATCAAGTGCTTAATGTGATCATCATGAGATCTACCCTTAGGGGGTTCTCCTGCCTTGGCCCATGACTGATAGCAATTGCGTCCACCAGTTTCTACGATCCATTCGGCATCCTTATCTGCTAGACTAGCAAATCCATCAAGATCTCTTTCTAGTTCAGGCCACCAATACCCGTGGTCATCCATGAACGCAACTATTCCCTCGATGTTAAGAACAGGCTTGCCTATCAACTTAATTTGTGGATCCGTGATAAAAGTCATCTTTATGTTTCCTTCCTATATGTAAAATCCATGGACCGAAATTCATTCGGCGAAATACTAGCTAATTGTTCGATCAACAACTTGCGACAAGAAAGACCTATTTCTAGCAGTACCTGTATGCCGTCGGAAGATCTTTCAGCTTTTAATCGATCAGGATAAATAAGCTTTAACAATCCGCATGCTATTTTCATAATTGACTTTTTTGTTCGTTGGGGCATATTCCCAAAATCAATACCGTCAAAATGACGTGAAACGTCAACAGATCGCATTTGCTGCATGACGCCAGAAAAGTAGTTGCTACTAAAGCCGTAACCGGACGCAAAGCTGTTTGCAGACAGTGGAGATAGTTTCCAGCCAGGTACTATTCCGTTTATCCTGTCAAAAAATGCTACATCTCTATTAATTGTTTCCGGGAATTTTGAGAACAGATTCCTCACCCTTGGCGACAAAGAATTGGTTTTAGTATCGCAATCGACGTTGCCAACGAAGTAAAGCGAGCAAGACGATTTTACTTCGGCATGCCCGCGACTAAACTGCTTGTCGTTCATGTAGCATTTAAGCATGTTGAAAAGCTGTGGATCACCCCAATTGTCGACGGCGCAAACCTCGTCGAACACGACCACATCTCGTGTCCCGATCGGACCGACTTCGTTCTTAAGCTTATTGTAAAAAAGAGCAGCCACTGTCGTTTGGCTTCCCGTAATAACAAAACCGTGTGGCGAAATATTCTGAAATAAGAATGTCTTTCCTGTCGAACACGGACCAAGTTCGATTAAATTGACATTTTCTTCGACATAAGGAACAAGTCGCAGTAGATGGACCATTTTCTGCTCAGTAGTCATCGTTGTCGTAGATAGGCCCATCGTAGCCATCAGGATATCGATCCATTCATTTGTGTCGAACTCTTTTCTTCTGACACAAAACTCGTCTAGGCTCATATCTGTTGTTTGCAGTGGTACGAACTCCAGGACGTTGTAGGGATAGTATTTGTTTTTGAATTTCATATCCTCGTAAGTCAATCTGGCGCTACCCCACAAACCTGTTGTCGTCAGAAGATATTTCCCGTATGTGTTAATTATAGGTTGCTCGACCCGCAAATCCAATTCTGGCAAACACTGGAGTCGTCCGAAGTAGTTGTCTCGTTGCTCGTCAAAATTGCATACCAATCTGTCAAGAAGAGTAGCTTCTCCTCGCTCCCTCACGATACTTTTAACTAACTCTTTCTGCGCACTTGAGAAACAACAGTGTTGAACGATTGACTCTATTTGCTCCACTTTGACCGCATGGTCGTTACTTTCGAGTGTCTCGTAAAGTGTTTCTACAACAGCATTCGGTAACCTACTAAGTTTGCCAATATCTAATCCCTTTCTAACAACAATTCCCTTTTCTGAGAATATCTGTTTCAACTTATCCATGTTTAAATAACTCGCTAAACCGTTGTTGAATTGCGCACAACCACCCAGCATGCATGCGTGGATAGTCGAACCCAGGTAGCTCACAACCGTCGTGTCCAATGCTTGTCATATATTCATAATATTCGGCTTGATTCGGTTCATCGTACTCCCAAAAATGATTATTGATTAATTCATCTAGTTTATGTTCGTTTTCGAGATACAAGCCTTCGCCATCGTTTCGATCGTCCTCGATATGCTGTTTAATCCCCCTCACGGCTACGTCCCATTGCCACTCTTCTCTCAGAAATTTTTGACACAGATAAGATTCTGCTAAGTGCCCAGAAAACCACGCAACCCCGTATCCAGGAGACGACACGATTCCGCGATCATTGCCGCCCAAACATATATCGCCAGAAAGACATAATCTTCTGGCAAACTCAGCGATATAGACAGAATAAACTATTGTTCCAGGTCTATTCAAAGTGTATAGCTTAAAATTGTCTGATACCTCTACGGGAATTAAAACATGCGAAGCCATTTCCGTTTTCATGCTGTCTGTTACGTATGTCATCATGCTATTTACTCCTGCGCGCACCCCGGCCTATTCTTCTCCATACAACTCTTCTCCGGGTGAGTCATCTGGGTAGCTTATATATTTAATAGGCAGATACTTTCGACCCTCTCCAGCAGTCCGCTTTGTCCGCGATTAAAAAACTGCCGCATCTCGTCGTTTTGTCCAGAAGCTGGCCGTCTCAGCGCTCCCTTGCTTGGCTCCCCAAGCTGGCTATTGTAGCGTATGGAATACAGACCAGGTCGACGCCGGGTGGATCGTTGCCTGGAAACGCAGCGGTGCTGCGTTCGGGATTTTCCGGGTGTATCGAAACCCGGTATTTCTGGATTAGCGACAGGGGGAACCGAATCTGAGATGCAAGGCGATTCGGTGTCGCGCCGAACTTTTTGGGTAATCATCAACAAGTTTTTCCTAGAAATCGAGCAGTAAACTAGGTCCATGTCGCACTCGCAACATGAATAGACCCCCCATTATTAACATAATACCAAACCGATAGTCAGTTTTTCCACAAATCTTAGACAATCGCAAACCGATCTAGTGACACATAACTTTTCTCGTCATGCAATATTTCCAAGTCCTTTGATTACAACAACTTAGGTTAATCATCATTTATCCAAAAATACTAGCCATAGCCCGATAATCGATGCTAAGTTTTCCACTTTCTTTGCATCGAAGACATGGGCAATTAATAGTCCTGGCAGAATTAACGTCGTCCAACGATGGTATAACTTCCGCTTTGTATCCACGTCCTTTGCACCACGGACAAACCAAACCGACGGTGACAAATAAGCTACAAATTGTTCCGTCCAGATCCCGTTCCCAGTAAATTAACGGTTCTCCACGTATTTGTCCCTGATTGAGGAAAAGTGGGCTGTCTGACATTTTAATCTCCTGAGATTGAAGCGATTATTTGGTCCGTTGTCAGGTCGAAAGATCGCCTGCTTACATTTATTGGAGTATTATAAATTTTGGACCGAAAAGCCATAACAGTCGCTTATCGGGACATTGTGAACAAGACGTTAAGCTTCGCACGGGAATCCATCGCTCGCAAGTCATTCCGTCCGACATCATGGCGACTACACAAATATATGGAACTTCAAGGTCATGGGCTCTTACTCTACCAAGTACTCTGCCTATAGGCATGCTGCCCGCATTTTCCCACGTTACTATGTCGCCAGGCTCAACATCATTCTTATTTCCGATTGGGAGTTGTCCGTATGGAATCGGAATTGACTCGTAGGTTATTTCGCAGTCAGATCTCATCGCACTCTCCTGTTCTTACCATCGCTAATTCTTTTTGTCAACCATTCGTTTATCGTTATAGCATCCAATTCGTCAATTACGGCAATGACTTCCGGATCATCGTCATACGGATCGTTCATCGCATAAGCCAGTATCGCAAATTTACCATCCTTTCTCGTGGCCAACGCTATTTTGTCGTAAATCCCATTGTCGACAGAGCATTCTAGCACGACGTAATGTTTACCTACAGTTGCCCTTTTCCGCACATTACTCTTTTCTGTCATGCAATTATTCCTTCCCAGGAGTGTAGACATGAAATAGAATCTTTTTACGTCCTTTACACATCTGACACTCCTTCCCCATCCCCAAGTCGGTAACAGTACATCCAGCTCCTTGACATCGATGGCATACGAGACAGACATGAATACCAACACCATATACATGATTGTTGTCGTCGAGTAGCCATTCTGCCGTTGTTTCCCCAGTGACTTTGGCCTTTACCTCACTCATTAATTATCCCCAACGATATTATCGGACTATAGGTAGTTGTAAAAAATCTACGGATTAGTATGTTTTCAGGAACATTCTTCTAGGCACGATTGATACAAGGTATTGGATAACCGCAGACATTCCTGATAGGCCTTTTCTGCTTCTACCAAACAATCCTTATCTTTTGGGTCGCAACTGAGCATTGCGTTGATATAAGTCATGGCGCAGTTCCAATTGCGATCGTTGTATTCTTTTTCACATTCGTCTTCGCACTTGTTGCAATCGTTTACGCATTCGACTAGAGTTTGTCCAGTTTGCGCTACGCATTCTATCCTAGAAGTTTCGGCCGCTGCTAAACATTCTTCAAGATCAGGTTCGCCTTCCATAGTGCATGCGAGGATATCTGTTTCGTAAGTCTTGTAGCATAAATTGCATCTCCAGGTGAAATTCTCATAGCAATTCTTTTCGCATGGAGAACTACCATAAAGACTAGCTATTCCGATAACCGTTAGGCCAGACAGGAAAGAGCCAAGCTTAAATGCCGTTGCCATAAATCTTCTCCTAATTGATACCCCGATTGATTTGTTTACGAGTTACGCTTTGCTCGCGAGATGGTTTATTGTGGTCGCTAATCTTCTTTCCCAGTGCGTTTTCGATTTCCGACAGGAAGGCATGGCACTCGTGACCAGTGAAACCAATTCCGTCTAACGATACGTAGCCTTGCTCATCTATTTCAATTACTATTTGCTTTGTTTGTTTGTACATACGTTAAGTTCCGTAGAATTCATTGATTCTGTCTGAGAAGTAATCTTCTTCCCACCTGACGGCAGTTTCGCGGCTTTGGTGTTCGTACAACTTTTGTCCTTCAAATAGTACCTCCCACCGCTGATTATCTTCGTTGAAGACAATAGTGGCAGCTTGTTTGATATTGGTAATTCGTCCGATCTCTGGGAGATCGATTCGCTCCGTATACATACACAACACATCACCGTTCTCCGTGATTAATAACTTCATATCTACGATATCTCCACAAATTCACAATTTGTTCTGAAGTCATCGACGTTGTTGCAGCCAGCGTATGTAATGCCAGACCTCAATGCTCCAGCATATCTGCAAAGTAATTCCTTATAACCTTCACCGACATCTAAAACTACTGTTTTCCCTTCCGGGCAACCATTTCTAAGACCGCCCTTCCAAATTTGCTGAACATTTCTCGACGCCATTCCAGAGTACATTTTTTTAGGTTCATCTCCCACATATACGATTGGACCTGCACTTTCTGGGCAACGACAGAATATAGATCCTGCCATTACACTAGCAGCACCTGCTCCGATTGCTTTTACAAAGTCGGACGGTGTTCTGATTCCGCCATCGGAAATGATTGGCAATCCAAGTTCTAAAGATCTTTCCTTGAATCTCATAACAGCATTAAACTGAGGCTCCGTGCAGCCAGCTGTGCTACTCGTTTCGCAGGCGCTGCCAGATCCGCAGCCGACCTTCACGGCACTCACATAATCATTAACCTCGTCAAGCATATCTGTACAGATAGTGTTTCCCGCGATAATGGACACATGCGAATATTGCTGGTACAAATATTTGCACATTTCGATGACTGGATCGCAGTACCCGTGAGCAATATCTATACAGATAACATTAGCGCCATATTTGATCAACTGATCGACCAATAGTCTATCTTGTTCTTGTACTCCTATAGACACGGCGACGTGCGGAATCCCAGCTGCTATCGTTCGAACGGCTTGGGTGTAAGAGGCAGGACTGCAATATGCTCGATGCAGAATCCCGAAACCGCCATAGTTATACAAATCAATACAGAACTGCGGATCCGTAACACTTTCCATGTTAGCTGCGATAAGAGGGATTTCTCTGACTAGTCCTCGCATGATAGTCGTCTTGATATCGACATCGCTCCTAGATCTACAAATATTCTTTTTCTGCTTTATCGCTACATTATCAAACGAAAGTTTTCTCGGTAGAATCATATGTTTCCTCCACTTAGCGATATCCGGCCACTACCACCGATTGACGACCTGTTTTCTGATCGCGAGTTCTTTGGACTGTTCGCCCGAGAGCTTCCTGTTGATTCTTGATTACATGAAAAGCATAATTGGCCTTAAGTCGCCCCATAAAGGCCTTGTCGATTCGTCGCCCGTCGAACTCCGAAACGATAGACGAATATGTGCCGTCGGGATTTTTGACAAATCCGAGATCATTAGAGGCAAGGCCGATATGTTCTCGTCGGACGATAATATTGGCTACTTCCTCTCGTTTGTCCCCCTGGTAACCGAACAGAGGCTGAGGAAGATCATGAGACTCAATCCACTCAGGTGCCCATTGTCCTGTTTCTGCCAGTGCAGCCAACAATGCAGTTTTATCTCGTAACTCAGTCTTAACTGTACAGAATCGACTCATTATAAAACTACCTTTCTCGATGGCGATGTGCCGAGTACTGTGCTAGCCTTTGACTTAATAGCATCCAACGCTTGCAGGACGGCGCTCTTAACGTTACCGGACTTAAAGGTTTCAGCGGTAACTCCGTGATCAAGGAATGTCTTCTGGAATTCCATTAGGGATTTCTCAATTTCTGCGTCGTCAAAGATATTCATATCTCTGAAATGAGTAATCTGCTTCCTGAAACATGCAATAGATCTTGCCGTCATCTTCCTAGCGGATTCTTCATCTCCATACGGTGTTCCATTGATACGAGCCGCCATATGATTACAGAACTCGATCGTCTTAGTTCTCATTAGATCGACATATTCTTGAGCAAAATTTTCAGCTTCTTCTTGCAGTGCCTTCGCCATCGCTTCTTGTCGCTGCTTGCGTAGGCTATCGTCCTGTACCGCTTGTTCTGTCGTTGTTTGTGTTAGATCGCTACTTCCGCTAATCGTGAAAATAAACCAACCGAATTGGAATTTCTCTCGCAACGCTTTCGGATTTGCCGGATAATGCTTCTTCAGACATCTTTCCCAAAATTCCGGGTGAAAATTTTTAGCAGCCTGAACCATGTCGCCAAATCGACCAATGAAACTATCTACTGTAGCGAAAAACTCATCCTTTAATTCGGCAAACTGAGCTTCTACCATAGGCAATAACTTAATGGGGACGAATTTAGCGCCAGAGATACCAAAGGGGACGGAGTTCTTTTCTAGAATCTTCCTCGCTCTTTGATCAAGCTTCGTAATGGCTTGAATCTCTCCCTTTGGGACCATTAGTTTGCGGCCAAGATTAACAATTTCTTCTGGAAGATTATCCGGATTATAGCCCATAGCTATTAAGTCAGATCGTGTAAGCATTTTTCTACCAGACCACGTACCAATCTTAAGATTGACTAGACAACCGCTGTCGAATAACTTAGTAGTTTGCTGAATCATGATACCCTTCTTTCAATTGAGACTAACTTTCCGAGACATTTTTGAAGCAACAGACTTAGTCGTATTGGTGGTACTAGCTTGCTTACTATGCAGCTTGCACCATTCTCTGATCTTTGTGATCCTTTCTGCTTCTGTTTTTGATAGCGGGATTACATCTTTAATACCATTTAGAAGAGACTCCATATCAAGGGTCTTGTCATTTATGAACGCGATCTTTAGCCCTAACTTGATAGCTTGTTCTATATCCGCGCCTGTGTATCCATCGGTATCAGCAGCGAGACGATCAAGGTCAAATAGGGATACATTTTGGTTTCTCTTCTTAAGGTGGATAGCGAAGATGTCGGCGCGTTCTTTTTGGTTTGGCAAGTCAAGACCGTAGATTTCGTCGAACCTTCCTTTGCGGCAGAATTCAGGAGGCAATGATTCTACCCTATTGGCAGTTGCAACGACATATACAGATGTTTTACGATCGCTCAGCCACTTTAAGAATGTTCCAAAGACTCGTTGGCTGGCCCCACCGTCCTGATCTCCGGCACCACCGAAACCCTTCTCGATTTCGTCCAACATCAAGACACATGGCGACACGCGATTAATAATCTTTATGGCGTCACGCATATTTTTTTCGCTATCGCCGACATACTTGCTCATTAAATTTCCGACGTCCATCGAAATAAGAGGCATTTGTAATTCTGACGCGATGCATTCGGCAATTCTCGTCTTGCCGCAGCCTGGGACGCCGACTAGCATCAATCCTTTTGGAAATTCGATTCCAAAATCATTTGCTTGCTGAGTGGAACAAGTGCGATCTATTAGGATGTGTTCCTTAATATTTTCGTAACCACCGATATTGCTTAGCCCGCCCGGCGGCGGTTCAGTGTATTCGATTGTTCCGGCCAGTTTAATGATGGCGGCTTTTTCCTTCAGGATGCTTTCTATCGCATCATGGCCAAGATCTTTAGTTGTTCGTAGTGCTAAAGCGATACGGTCTGACGCTTGCTGCGCGGTCATTCCTTTGCATGCGCGGACTGCCATTTCTAGCTTATCCAATTGTGGTACGAACTTCTCGCCATTTGCGTTTACTACGTTGTTGCAGATTTCCTGGATAATCTGCGACAACTCGTCTTCGTTTGGCAGATCGAAATCAAGATGAGTTATTTCGTTTAGTAACTGAGTTGGTACTTTAAAGTCTGGACCAACAAAGACAATCGTATGGCCAAATTCAGGATCAACGATTATCTTGCGAATATCGTCAAGCGTGCTAATAACAACATCAAAAGACGGATTCGTATCATGCGAAACATAAAAGCCGAAATCCTTCAGGATACAGATAGTGTTTGGCTCCATCTGGAGAATGTAACCAAGCTGTGACTCAATTGGAGATGTATTCGGAGGAGGTGGAGAAGCAGTATCAGACACCATCCATCCATATGATATAGACCATATGGCGACATTTTTCTTGAGAGCCGCTGCTATGTCACTAATGCGACCGATGGCTCTGTCTTTCTCATGAGTATCGACATAGAGCAAAGCATATCCAGACAGGATATAGTCGCAAAGTTCCTTATCGAAATTCTGCATAGTCATTCGCTTTCTATAATTTTTCTGAGACTGAATACTTCGCTTTTAGTTGCCGCTAATTGCATTCGTAGATCAGCGACCATAATTTCTACATGTTTCATTATCACGAAAGATTCGTCCGTCATCCCTTTTTTTGTCTTGCGATTAAGAACCCCATCGTTTTCGGAATCTTCCTTATTCAGGAGTTTCTTAAGTCTCGCGAGCATTTCCTTTTTTGACATGTGTTTTGATTTCTCCGTCGATACGGGATAGGCCGAGTTTGCTAAGGAAAGTTGATTCCGGCACTGATCCTGGCTCTAGATTGCAAAGCTGTTGCCAATGGCAATCACATAGACCACGCTCTAGATATGTCAAAATAGCTTGCTTTTTGCACTTTGGGAAAGAACATGCATCATCCATCGATTTAGTTTCCTTTCGTTACGTCCGGGAAGATTTTTTCAATATCTTCGAGTGCAGACTTATTGTAATGATAATTACCTGCTATTTTTAAAAGTCGACCAAGTTCCTTGATAATTCCCGCAGCTTTCTGACCTGCATCAACACCGCATAGACAATTGCAGACTGGGCCGATCATTCCTTTGTGGAGGACGATTGTGGTTGTTCCAGTTTCTGCGTCGATATTGGTAATGCTAAAAGCTTTATAGTTCGTCATTATTCTCTAACTCCTCTGCGAGTTCAATGATATATTCTAGATAGTCCCGCTCCCTCGTTGTCGCCTCTAAATCTAGTAATACATATTGCGCGCATATTTTCAATGTGTCAATGATACTCTCGTCTTCTTTACTGCCCGGATGAAGACTGTCCAGTAGTTCGATCAATGCGTGGGTCGGCATTTATTCACCTAATTTCTGGAGCTGATAGATTACATACAAGTTGGGACCATGGTATTTTGCGCAGTATATTACATTGTTATCGACAAAATATGCCCTTCTGTGTTTATTAAGTGATTTTACGTCTACACTAAAATTTCGTAGCAGTTTCGATAGTTGCGATTTAGTATATGTGCCGGTCAAGACTTAATCTCCTTAAGCGTCCATCGCCAACCCGTAACGTTGTTGGGGTCATCGCCGTTAAACCATTTCTTTACGATAGCTTTGAAATCGTCAAGCGTATACTTCTCCTTATCTGAAAAAATAATAAAGATATGACGGTGATCCCATCGTCCAATCTCCAAACCGGTTGTATGAGACGCAGACCCTACTGCTTCGTCTAACCCTTCAATTACTTGATCGATATGCGCAAGGCTTTCGAGACTGATTATAAAAGGCAATGTTAATGTCAGCTGCGTCGTTTTCATATTATTTTTCTACTCGTCTTCGAGTATCATCTCACCCAAATTTGTTAATGTAAGATCGTACACCTGCTCAGAAACATCGGTCGGGTTATCGTAATCTATCTGCATCGTTCCAATTTCTTCGTCGCCAGATATATCGTAGAAATTTTCTGACACGGCAGGGAATTCTGATGGTACAATAACTTTTCCAATCACTAAAAGAACCCTTGTGTTTGGAGTCGATGACTGCGAGCTCGTGTCTCTAAATAAAATTTTTCCTGTGAACATTTATTTTCTCCCTTTGTGCAACCTTCTTCTTGCGCGATGATTTCTATTATGAGAACGCTTTGCTCGGCGTTCTTGATCGATGCGACTAGCCTTTTCGATTGGGTCAGTCGTCGCCTCTGCAATCTCTGCTAATGAAACCAAACGGCACGCAGAACCATCTATTCGTCTGGCTTTTCTGCTGGCAGTAGATCTAGCCGATTTAGGCTTTACTAATGTTGATCGTCTTTTTTTATACTGTCCATCAAGTCCGATTTCAATAGACGCTTCGCTCCCGTGCCTATCGCGAACGAATCTACTGCTCATTTTTTTCTCTCAAAATGTGTTTTTCGATGTAGTCCTCTGCGACCCTAAAGGCTTTTAATAAAGGAAACCGCGTTTTCGAAAGAAAATCATTGCTGCGATTAGACGGCGATGGTTCAGATTCAAGTTCACCATTAAGATTGAGTACTAGTCCATCGACCATTACCGCCCATAGATTCGCTTTGCCGGTTGGATCGCGGCGCCTAAGTTCGACACTTACCTGCTGATCGAGATCTACATGTACTCTGTTATCATTCTCTCCAACTTCTAGAAAAAATATATGCTTTGTTGCCATGGAAATTAAAGTTTGATGTGCCATTATTCCGGCATTCTCCTATTTAAGATTTACAAGAATCGTTGCGAGACCGACAATCGTTCCTGCGATTACAAGACCCGTTAACCACGTTAAGATTGTCAACAACCATAATCCCTTTGGCACCAATCCCATGATCATTCTCCGTCGTTAATTGCACTCGCGTTGCCGTTCCTGTTGCATTCTCTGGAAGTTGCGTAATTCATGTGTAAGTGGTATATAAGCCAGTGCCCAAACATCTCCTTTTCCTTCTAGAAAACAGACGATCGTTTCTAAATAGCCGATAATGGTCTCTAATGCTTCGTCCGGAAACTGAAAACCGTTCGAAATTTTGCCGATCAATCTTACCGCCTGCTGTTGTTCTGGTGTCACAATGGTTTCTCCGCTTTGTAAATCTTTACTTCTGCCGGAGTTTTTTCGCTAAACTCAGCAATCATTTGCAGATATTTATTCCAGTCGCCTTTTGCGAGTCCGCAGCCAATCTTATATGGAAACCCGACACTGCCTAACCATTCGATTTTTAAGATCGAATTCAGGCAAGTTGCGAAAGCACGTTCGCGAGCCAATATGCCGTCCAGAGGGCTATCGATATATTTCGCCTTTCCTGGATAGTACTGTGCGAACATGCCGATTACGAATCGTTGATTGTAACCGTCGCCGGAAACAATGATTCTGCCCATTTCTCCGTATCTTTGCTTATAGTATACATTGGCCCATGGAAATTTATGGAAGATCTCTGCGGCAAGTCCCGCTGCATTACGGGTGACACAATTGCATTGGTGGCAAATATATCGACAATCGGATTGCAGCATATCCCCAGCAACTATTTGTACCCTAGCCATAGTATAGCCCTAATAATGTCTCAAGACTGTTGCGTGACTATAGCAAATCGCCTCGGACACACAGGCGACGTCCAGTGGTCTATCGTCAAGTCGAGACACACCGCTCGCGACTTGCAAGATGATGTCTTCCGAAATGTTCAGTTCGTGTTTGGCTTGAGCAAGCATTTTAAGAGATAACGGACAAAGTTCCGCCTTGCTAACAATGCGAAGTGGTGGCAGATTATCAATTCTTTTCTGGATTGTCGAAAATGGAACCGGAGTATCGTGACTATCACGCGTAGTACGACATACTCTGATTACGACCCCACTCTTTTCCGTTATATCCTTAAAGCTATCTAAGTGTCGAAGGATTTTGTCGGCATAACAGCCGCACCCGATGATAGGATCTCCGTAGTTTCCGCACGGACACGAAGAGAAAAGACCAACCCATGGCAATCCAAGTCTAATTGCGCCGGCACGTAGCAGTTCTTTACCGCTCTCCGTCGGTCCTATGATTACGGCACCAACTTTTGCAGCTGCTGCTACCATCAGCGCGCGTTTCGCGCTTTCTTGTCCTAAGACGTCTTCCCACGGGTCGGACACTTTGTCCGTCAGTCTATCTTTCAAAATGTTATTGATTTGTACTGCCAGTCTAGTGAGTTCAGTATCGCTATAATTCATCATTGTCCATAGATCAGGCGTATTACCCATCATTAGAATTCCTTTCACACGAACCTAGCAGTTGTCTTGCTAAGGCTATTTGTCCGTCACGAAACCCGATACTATAGGCGTCGTCGACATTTCCCCCCGCATATTCGTCGACTATAAAATCTTCACTATCTTTTACTGCTGCTTGTTCTGCTAGTGTCTTAATTGTCGTATACAGTTGATCCACGATATTCTCCGCTAATAATTTGGAGCTTACTCATATGTCAGTCCTCGTCCTGCATTAGTGCAGCCCTTAGTTGCTGTACTCCAGTGTACAAAAGCGCTAATTCTGAGCCAGCTTCCTTAAAGATTGGAGTTAGTACGCCAAATCTGCATAGCGATCCAGCTTTGATATATTCTGCGTCATTCGCTCGTCGCTTATTATGTTCGTGGCCACGAGCAACGATAATGTCTGATTTATTTAGAAAATGAAGACCTCGATCTAGATTATCTAAAATGGCGGTAAGACGTTTTCTACTAGCGACAGATAATTTTAACATATTTGTATCTTTTGACTTAACTCTTTTCCAGATACGTGTTACTAACTAATTTTAGCTGAATTCTTCCGATGTGTCCCGTTCGCTCTACGACCGGCTTTATCACGATGCCTTCTCGATAGTGATCTGCACCAGGAATTAAACTTGAACCTTCTGCCAGATCGAACATCTTTCCCTTGTCGAATGGGCCACGATATACGAGCGGGACCCACGGTAGCGGTTGGCCTAGTTTTCGAGCTTCGTCGTAGTCGAGCCAACGATTGTTATGCATAATATCAAAGACTGCTAGGAAAATCTCACCTGGTCTTGCACCATACTTTAGATTTTGAACTTGTCCAAAAACCTCTGCGTAGACTACAAAATCTTGATTATGACGTAACCAACTCTGAAGTACGTCGTAATTGCTCAGTGCTTTCCACCATAAGTTCTTAGGATCTTCTCTTTTCCAACTGGTGTGCGAGCCGCAGTGAATTACGTCCTTGTGGCATACATACCTACATGAAGCGCCGTGGATTTTTTCGGTCGCTACAACTTCTTCGCCATCGACGAAATAGTTGGAATATCTCCTAAAATTTTCAACATCGTACTTCGGAGCGTAGATTTTTGGCGGACTAATATTTTCTCCCCCCGTCGAGAACGAAGAATGCATTTCAGGGTTATAGTGTACGACGCCTAGCCGTTCTGCACAGTCCTCGCCGAGCACTGCTCCGTTTGGCGCTGGGATCAAAAGTCCCATCGATATACTTCCTCGCATTTTTTTAACTTTAATTCGTCTGCTATCTCCAAGGAATCGAAACTGTTCTGTGTCTGGGACTATGCTGTCTGGGGGGATGTATACTCCCAAATCTCCGTCCTTCCAATCGGCCGTTCGGACAACGCATTGATAATCGTCAATTCGAACAATTGAGAGTTGATCGGAATTCGGGCATGGTTCAAGTTTTACAGAAACGACAGGACATGGATGATCGATCATACATATCTCCTTTTACCATAATTTATGTCTGTGTATGTGAAACAATAAGTCAAATTTTACTTCAGCACAACTTCTATTCCAAACGCCATCCCAATATGGATTCCAGGATATATACTCAAAAATTCCCGAAATGTCTGGCGACGGATCTGGAAATTGCTTATATCGAACGATAATATTCGTGGCCAAAGTCGTTTGCGGATCTATGAGCGACAGCTGGTTCAGTAGTGCGATCGTCGTATTAGCATTCCTGCCCATATCTTGCAATACATCTACATTATCGCTCTGTATTGGAATATGCAAAACCTGAAGCAGTCGCGACACAGACAATTTACGTAACGTGTTAAAAACTTTGTACGCGACATCGGGTTCTAAATTGCGGATGCTGATTGGCTTTTCGTGTTCCAAAGCCTTATCCGCCCAGAACAAAATCTGATCTGCCGATGGACTGTCGGCTACGAGAACAATTTGATCGTTGGCCAGAAATTCTTTCATTGCCACTTTTGTATTTACTGAAGAGTATGTTCCTCTGGTATGGCGAATTGTACAGAATTTACACTTATTTTTGCAGCCGCTGCCAATTCTTAATGGATAACAATTATCTCGAAACAGATGGCCATCCGCCAGTTCGTGATCCGATGGGCGAAAATCGTCAACCCAATACGGGGCTTCCCAGTGGATCTTGTAACGAATATCTCGAATGTCTGTTCCATCTTTGCGACAGTGATTGAGTCTGAGAACTGTTTCGGGAAGATCGATATCGAATCTTCTTGCGAGACAACCACCCATCATAAACGTTGCGGATGGATTTTGTTTCTGTAATCGTTCTAGCGTAAGAAAGTCGTTTAGGACGGCAAGATCTGTGACCTGGCACCCAAGGACAACAATACAATCAGCTTCTTGCGGATTGCCTACAAGTAAATTTTCATTTTCTGGATCGAGCGCCCACGACGCGAATTCGGCATAGATCGACAAGCATGCGGCACACGTTACATAAATCTTTTTTCCAACAGGAGTATCATATAACTCGCCGGTGCCAAAAATATTCTTAACAGTTGTTTTCATAAATACTACTTTTCATCCATTTTTACCAAAAGTATCGAGATTTATCAGTTTTGTTCGAATAAGTTCCATCTCCATGATCAGACACCTGGCCATTTCCGTCGCACAACGTACATGCATCTTTGTCGGTGGGGAAACGACCACCGTGTCCGTGGCACCTTGGGCAAGTAATTTCCGGGACATTTTGATTCGCATCCAATTCCACAGGAATCGGCTTAGTTTCCACAACCATGCATTGTGGACAGACAATAGCTCCGATTTCAACGTCCGGCGTTTTTCCTCGCCATTTCGAGCACTTAACTCTGACGGTGTGACCAAAAGAACATTCATAAGTCCAAATGAATTGTCTTCCGAAACCGCGACCTTCCCATTCGCCTCGAATCGGACGGCGTAGATCAATCTGCATGTTAGTGGTCTCCAGAATAACTGATCGGAGGCATTATTTTGCCGGCAATTGCGTCCAGGTGTTCGATTGCCCGATCGACTTTCTTCAACAAAGGGGCTCTTATTTCGTTAAGAATAGATTCCGGCGTTAGGTCATTCTTCTTTAGTTTCAATTTTTTTCGACGATTTTTGATTTCCCTACAGAACATTTCGTTAGCAATACGCCTAATCTTTCGCCTCTTATCCCTTGTCCATTTTCGTACTGGGTTGTTAAGATACTTTTCCCAGCATACAGAGCACGACTGGCGGTAAGGTCCGCCGTTACCGAAGTCTCGTGACACAACTATAGAACATTTTCCATCGCACCTTTGACAATCGGCATATCCCCAATATGATTCGCGATCTCGTCGATGCGACGGACAATGGGGTGGATATTCGATACAAATCGCACCGTCTAAAGGATCCGTAGCGATTATTTCTGCCCCACGATCTTGACAGGCGTAACAAAGGCCAGTAAAAGTACCGGCATATACTTCGGCAGGACGATCGCCGTTTGGATTTAAATGGCGATGACATCTTTTACACGTTAAAACACCAGGCGGTCCAAGCATTCCGTCCCATGGCATAATTTTTTCTCACGAGTTGGCCACAAGTTCGTTATAAACCATTGCTACAACATGAGGATTCGGCATATATAAATTGTGGTCAGAGATTGGCGAATCATCTCCGTTGAGATACTTCAACACACCAGCAGCCACACCCGCCGACCGCGAGATACCGGCTTCGCATTGGATAATCAACAACGAAGATCTAGAATCGCCATACCATTGTTTGACGAATTCTACGATCAATCGCGCGTGCCCCTGATTCATAAGAATGTATCCCGGCAACATGGTTTTGATGTCGTCGAAACGAAGCGGTAGCATGTTCTTGGGACTAGTTCTTGGGACAACAACCAGAGAGCCCGTGCCGTAGATAGAGATGAGGGAATAGTCAGAGCATTCTATCAAAGATTCGCTCATTTCAAGTCGACTAGAGATTTGCAAATACTTATCCTCGCCGACGTTAAACAGCGGTCCAATCATACCGTAATCCTTTATAGTGCGATGAGTTCTATAGTGTTCGAGAATGACACGTCGCCCTGTCCCCAGAAAAATAGGTTTTTGCAGCCACGCGGCCGAAGCGCTTTTGAACCGTTTATGGTCGTAACTACACATTCACAGCATTTCAGATCGACGCCACAACAATATAGCACTTTTGCTCCAACAGGAATATCTGTCATATCAAGACCGATTCCGGACACTTTTTGCCCGACGTCGACATGGATATACTTGTTCGTCATGCTATTTATCCTACAACCATTTTCCTATCCTTGTGCAGGAACCAACATGTCCCAATGTTGCCATAGATTGTACAATAAACTCTCCTAGAGCGATTTTTGTACTTTACTACCCAGTCCGTTGGTATTTTTGCTCCGTAGCCAGAGACAGTATTTTTGTATCCCGAAGTCGGAACATAATACAGGGTTATAATCCCGTCGTCGCCATAATTTAGTAATTCCTCACGCTCCGTCATAGTCGTTATCTCCTGTATCGTTAGCACTACAAATCATAAGGGCGATCGTTACTAGGCATGCATAGATTGTCGCTGTGATTATTAGAGTCATTTTTGCCTCAAAGCAAATGGTACCTGATCTTTTGGCCAATTCCAGAAAGCATCTCTATGTGTTGAAAGTTTCTTTTTAAAGTTCCACGTAGAATCTTTTTCAATTACTTTCGTCTTTTCCAAGAAGATTTCCGGATATCGCGATCCAAATTGGGTAGCTGTTATATCGATGGCTAGCTGATCGTTGTCAACCAGAACAAATGCATGATTTGGAGCTATCGCCAAATCCGCAGGGATACCGGCACGATACAGCATCGTCTGAAGTTCGTGACTTGCTATCGCGCACAAACCTTCGAGCGTATGTTGACTGGTATGTTTCGGTATATCTTGGTTTTTACTTACGACCAGTCGTTCTGCCCACAGCCGGGCTTGTTCCGCAATGTTAATAATTTTTTGTTGCTGTTTATCAGTGAGCATTTATCGACTCCCGAACCAATTTCGCGTATCGACCATAACAGCAAACGCAGTAACACCACATTGTACGATAAAGAAAGAGACGTCGTCAACGCATTGGTGGTCGCTGCCATACTCCATGCCAATAAAATCTATAGCGCATTTTGCAATGATGCACATAGGAACAACAATAGCTGTCCAGGCTGTTTTCATTGTCTTTGCTCCACTTCTCTGTATTCTCCACGATTGAGAGCGACTCTCCATACAATACCGTATTTCTCAAACTCCGCCACTAGAAAGTTAGGCCCTCTGCCAACCACTGGAGGAATATTGATGGATTTTACAGTTGCGAGATCACCTAGCTCCAGAAAGCACTCTGGCATTGGTCCATACTTTGAATAATACGCTTCAACTCGTTTTAGACAAACGATACGTTTACCAACAGTTGGCCACTTCATGGTCTAGCTCCTTGATGTTCCCGTTGGTGTCGGAATATCGTACACTGATTGGATATCGTCGTAGCATTCGTTGGCATCGAACGCATGGTTTCGCCATCCGTATCTTACCGCCAGATACTCTGATGACTAGGATTGTTATATTGTCATACCTTACGAAAGCGTTTAGCTTGATAAGTTTTCTAACGACACCTTCCTCTGCGTGTTCACTAAACCGTCGGCAACCATCTATTCTTTTATTTGCTGCTTGGGTTATTATTTCGCCTGATTTAGTAAACGCAATTGCAGCTACCTTTGCCTTTTTTACCGTACCGGCCTTAGCAGTTTTGATTGCTGCTGCTAGTTGTCTTTTACTTGCGGTTATCCTCATAGAGCTTACGCAACCTTTCGTTTTCCCTCTTGGTTGCTTCAAGATCGAACACCAGATACTTTACCATCACCCTGAGGGAATCGATCTGTGACGTTAGTTTCTGTAAGTGCTTTTGTAGTGCTTCGTTCATTTTACATTACCTGTTCTGATTAAGATTATGGAACACTTCGATTGTGCCCGGAGGGACTCGAACCCCCAACCAACGGATACACTATTATTAATCATTGAGTAACAAGAAAACCGGAGAACCCCAAAATACAATTTCATTGGCAAGAAAAAGTTTTATTGCTTCTGGTCTTAAAATGGAATGCGCTGTTTGTAAATATAAAAATCATGTAGAAATTTGCCATATTAGACCAATAAATGATTTTCCTCTTTCTGCGATTATCACAGAAATTAACAGTCCTAAAAATCTTTTACCGCTATGTCCAAACCATCACTGGGAATTTGATAACAAATATCTTTTACTTAAAGATATTCCAAATAGACCTGCTGGGAGTTGCACCCAGATTATTTCACTTTAGAAGAGTGATGCCATATCTATTAGGCGACAGGTCTGTTTTGCCATTGAGCTACGAGCACAGCATTTTACGATCCGATGACGCTGTCCCCAGTAATATTTGCATTGCCAGAAATTTTCACATCGCATCCAACGTGACATTCTCCCGAAATCATTGTCCTATCAAGGATCAGCGATCGTCCGTATACGTGAGCATTACCGTGTACGATAGCGTTGTCATAAATTTCGGCTTCTTCGTACACCCGAGCGAACCCAAAGACTTCCGCCGAATCGCTGACCAACGCGCTGCCCGACACGCGAGCAGAATCGTAAATCCTAGCCAAACCTCCAATTCTGGCTTGTCCGGAAATTATGGCATCCGGTCCAATATAAGCCGTAGGAGAAACATAGGCAGTATTTTCAACCCACCCCCTGCCATTAGGATGCCGATTCCACGTTGCAAGAGTCGCTTTCGGGAAAAACTTTTTTAGCTGTTTCAGTGTCATTTCTTCTCCCTGTCACTATATCCCAGCCGCAAGTCGCCACTTGTTCAGACTCTTCATTTCTGCGGCGGTTGCCCGGTTTCCGTTTCTGACAAATATTTCGTGACGACTGTATTGCATTGGTCGATTTCTGCCCTTCACCTTGATATAGACCAACGCATCTTCGCGTGGAAGGAAGCCTACAAAAAATCCTTCGGCCATCGTTCCAAAATAGTTAATTCTTACAGTGACTGGATCCCCAATCTTCAGTTGACGAAAATCGTTCTCATGTTTTTGTCGCTGAGCTACCTTGTCCACCAAGAGCGGATAGTCCTGCAAAACACGATCAGGAACAGAGAGACCCATTTCGAGCGCTTTTTGCACGTCGTACTCGTGAAAATTTTTATATTCCGTATCGTTAGGCTGTTGATTAAGACTCGTAACATGGCGATGCATGATGTCTACCCATTCTTGTTGCATGACCTGCCAAGGTTCATTTCCAGCAGCTTCAAATTCGTCTAGTGTCATCTTCTATTTCCCGACTATAGGCTAATTCTCATACGGATACATATCATTTTCGTATTTGGTAATACTTTCGATCAGAATTTCTACCATTTGCATTACTTCGCTATTCGGATTCTGGACTTGCATCAAAGCGTCAGCCACTGCAACGCATTCGTCTAACTGTCTATCGTGTTCAATGCCGTTACTCGCCGACAAGACAACATCTCGCATATCATCGCTAATAACCATTATTATTGCTCCAGTTCGATATCATAGGTCCCGAGTTCTGGCAGACATATGAATCTTGTGCCATCTATTGTTTGATCAAAAGGAATGTGGTGGTGGGCAAAAATCCACAGCCGTGGCTGATAAATCTCAAACATTTCCTGCAGCAAAAAGGATGTTCGGTCGGGAACCATCCTGCCGTAGCACAACAGTTTTTTGACACAAAGAGGGCAATCGTGACTAATTACGAATTCCCGTTTATGAGTCTTATACATTTCTATGGCACGATATCCTTCTTTTGTTGTCAGCTGCTCCTCGGCCCACCAGTCGATGCCTAGGATCCTCATTTCCCTATCGATACTGTAAGCGCCTCGGACAAAGAATATCTCAGGGCACGACGGTAAACGTATGGTGCCATAGTCGCCCAAATAATGCTTGTACTTGTGGACAACTGAATAATTGTCGTGGTTTCCGCCAAGGAATTTGTGGTTGTCTGGATCGAGCGCCTGAAAACAAGAATAGGAAAATCCAAGGTCGCCCAACTGGATACTATACTTTGCCTTTTTTGCTAGGGCTATGTACGCGTCGTAATGGCCATGTACGTCACCAATAAGTCTTAATGTTACCATGTTGGATTAATACCCATTTTGCCAAGGATCTTTTCCAAATAGCGACACTTACCATGCTTCCAGGTTACCAGTCGAAACCCCTCATCTGGTCTTGTTACAGGTTCTAGAATAATTACCAAAGACCTATCCGATGTCGCATCTGGTGAACTAAGCCAGCAAGCGAGGTATTTTGAAACCATCTGCCCCCTAAACTTTCTCGTCATGCGATTTTTACGTTTTCAGGATAGATAAAATAACCTTAGTTTCAAGATCGATGATATTTTGGATATCCGAATGTATTTCGGTAGCCCCCCAACCACACGTGTCGCAGCCATCGTTGTCCAGGTGTTCAATCATTACTATAGCATCTGGATCGAATTCATGCAACTTTTTGATCAATTCGTGTACTTTCATTTTTCCCATCTCAACCTTTCTTTAATCCACATCTCTTGCTGCCCGTAGCGCCGCTCGATGGGATGGATATGGTCCAAGCGGAGGAGAGTCGGGCATACACCCCGGGAAACATGACCAATAATACCATCCGACCAGGTCGTCTGCATTTCCGCCACCGTCTTCGGCATAATATTCTTCTTGCCAAGATCCTTCTTCTGCGTTCAGAAATTCTGACGCGTCGACATAAAAAACTTCAAGATCAGGCAATGCCCAAGGATCTGACTCTCTAGATGGATCGTTATACTCATACATAGATACTTACCTTTCATATTCGCGGTTCAACAGCCGGTCTCTTTCTCTTAGTAGATGTCCGAGGATACTTTCCACTCTATCCGTCCTCAGATTCCATTCTGTAATGGAAATATTGTGCTTTCTGACCAATCTTTCAATTTCTCGTTGTATTTGTCCCAATCTTATATCTTTGTTGATGTCCATTTTTGGCTACCATGTGGCAATTGTGATTGCGATAGAATAAATTATCGTTTTTATCCAGAGTCGTGTTTCATGAGACATTTTGCTTCAATCTCTGTTGGCTAATCTCGGCGAATGGCACCACGATTTTCTCGGTCTCTATGTCGACGACATATGCCCACATGTACGGGCAAATCACCGCGAGGCGAGTCGCAGCTGGCAGGTTATCGAACGATTGTAGGTGGTCGTACCACCCGCCCGAATTAGTGATTTTGGCAAACACGTGGTAGCGTTTCACGAGTTACTCCCAGTATGCCGCAACATGGATCGTTCGTATAACCTTCAAAGATGCCGGAAAAAACATCGCCTATGACTGGTGAGTTTTCGCAGCCACATTGGCGTATTACTCCGGTTGGTTCGACAAACGTATCTTCGCAAGCACATTGATCCGACTGGCCTTTGACGAAGTTGATCCCACGACCCTTCCGAGCGATTCGAGATTCTGCTATTGGACCAACATACCCTCTCCGATCAACTGTGTGCGGAATCTCTTCGTTTTTGTGAAACGCTTCTTCTACGGCTATGTCTATGTCGTCATGAAATTGAGTTCTCGACAGTTGGCATCCGACTATACCCTTTGCTGCCATCCTTGCCAGAGGTATGGCAATATCTGTTATTGAACCATTTGTAGATAGCCATACGTATTCGACTAGAGATCCAAGAGATATACCAAGGATTTCCCAGAAATCCGGATGTAGTGTTGGTTCGCCGCCACCGATACAGATACCGCAATCAAATTCTTCGGCTATTGCGGCCGCTGCTTTAAACGTATCCAGCGGCATGTCTATACCAGAACTGGTACAACCAAACACGCAATGACGACACGACATATTGCATCGAGTAGTAATTTGTATATACATATCAACTTATTTATCCCTAAGATTGATGACAAGCTTTTTTGTCGTCTCATCCGAGGCACAACCATTTTGTCTCTCATCTTCAAATGGTGTTATTGGGCCGTATATATTAGGCTCCCACAAAATTTCTCTGACATTCAACGGCCCCAAGGCAAAGGTGTAGGCATCGCCAGGCTGCATTGCCAAACCACGGGATTTCAACAATCCCGCCACCAGCCTTTGGACATCCTGTCCCCCAACGATAATGCTGCCTCGCGTGTATTGTACCGACAAAAGCACTTCTTCTTGCCATGGAGATATAGCACGGCATTTGGCATAGAGATCCACGATAAGCATTTCGCTGTTAAAAAAGTAAATATATTGCCTTCTCTCTGTGCAGTTGAGCAATCTCAACCATTCATGCCTGTCGTTGTTTCTAAGCCTTTCGATACGACTATCCAGCGTTTTAGCTATTTCGCTTCCAGTGCTGTCAGCGATGGCCGCAGCCTTTCGTACTTCGTCAACATTGACACTAGACGGATAAGCTAGGTGTTGCAACAATGTATAATAAAAACGACACAAAGCGTCTTCCCTATTGTCATCATCGTACATAGCAGAAATTCCGTCTGTCATACACGTCTCCGAGCAATATTGTTAATAAGTTTAAATGGGCCGAGTGGGATTTGAACCCACGACCTACAATCCCGCGATTAGGCCCGACCCGAGTTGCACGGGTAATTGCTGTTTATAAGACAGCTGGTATTCTGTTTACCTACGGGCCTTATTGACGGAGATTTCCTACATCCCCAGAGTTCCCGAAAAAAGCAGGTCTTGTTGCGAAATAGTTTGCACTGCAGAAAAGAACGAAAGAAAATTACTTTTGCCGGAACCGTTGCGTCCAATTAGTACATTCAAGCTTCCTAGGTCGAAATTATCTAGAGATCGAATTGATCTAAAACCCTTAACCGTCAATTTCTTTACCTGAGACCCCATAATTACCCTCCGCATATCTGCGCATTACCGAAGATTTTAGTTTCCCAGAAAAGCTGAACATCGCCGTCGACAATAGCATTGCCATAAACCTGAGCTTTGTCGTAAACTTTGGTATTGCCGCAGATTCTAGCTTTACCGTAAACTTCGGCTTCATCAAACACCTGAGCCGAACCAAAAATCTTGGCATTTCCGTAGACCCGAGCCGAACCCAAAACCATAGCCGAGCCGTAGATTCGAGCCGAACCGGAAATTTGAGCCGAGTCGTAGATGCGAGCTTCGTCATAGATTCTGGCGTCAACATCAACCAGAGCCTTGCCGTATACCAAGGCGTCTGGACCAACAAAAGCAGTGTCATCTACTTCAGCTGTGTCTTCAATCCACCCGCCACCATGGGGGTGTTGGTGCCAGGTTTCAATGGTTGCGTTCGGGAAAAGCTGTTGAAGTTGTTCAAGAGTCATAATATTCCCCTTCGTGTCGCCCCTCTGACTGCCTGTCCAGGCGATGAGGTGTCAGTTACGGTATCTGTCGAACTAGACGGCACAGATATTTGCCTCACCACACAACTTAGTCTTGCCGCAGATCCAAGCCCAGCCATAGACCTTAGCCTTGCCATAAACTCGACTATTGCCACAAATATTGGCAGAACCAAAGACTTCTGCTTTGTCGTAGACCTGAGCCGAGCCATAGACCCGAACCCTGCCGTGAACTTCGGCTTTGCCAAAAACCCTAGCCTCGTCATAGACATGTGCCTCGCCACAGACCCAAGCATATCCGGAGACCCGAGCCTTGCCATAGACATGAGCCATGCCGTAGATCCGAGCCTCGCCGGAAACCTGGGCCTTGCCGACGACCCGAGCGTTATCGCAGACCCTAGTCTTGCCGAAAACCCGAGCCTCGCCACAGATCAAAGCGTTCGGTCCAATAAACACCGTATCGGCGACCATAGCCGTGTTCTCGACCCAGCCACCGCCATGGAGGTGTCGATGCCAAGTTTCTGTCGTGGCTTTCGGAAAAATCAGCTGAAGTTGTTCAAGAGTCATCGCCCGTATCTCCTTTTGTTGCGTTACAATTGCCCCTGGCCCGGATCGAACGGGCATTGTCCAATTACGGTGTCCGGTTTAGAAGACCGGCCCGATACAGGGGCTTTATCTGTTGAGCTAAGAGCCATATTGGGACCGGTGGGACTTGAACCCACAACCCCTAGATTAAAAGTCTAGTATTCTGCCAATTGAACTACGGTCCCTCTGTCTATAGTTTTTCGTATTCCAGTTATTTAATCGGTATCTTCTTCTCGCGATTGCTCTGTCTCTTGCAATATAATCAGCCCGCGAACAGCATCAGCAACATCGGCAGCCTCTCCATAATCATAGAAAGGACCGTGGTGGCAGTGATTTTCGTCTTCTACGTAGTAACGCTTTGATCCAGAATTTTTCATTTTTTCCGACAAAGATTTTATCTCCATTGAGGCAACAATGACTGCGAATTACGCAAAGCTGTCGCGAGTTTTCCCACTACCGATGATGATGTCGACGCGGAGGCGGACAGGGACGGACATAGTAACGGTAACGACGTACGTGCGGCTGCGGTACGCAATAATGGTGCCTACGAATGACCACAATATCAGGACGCCTTTGCACCGAGACATAACATCCCGTCAGAGCACTCAAAGACAGCATGACAAGAAAGGATAATACTACAATTTTTGGCTTTGTCGTCATAATTCGTATCTCTACTATCGACTTACGACATCATGGCACTTGGCGATGTCCGCATCGTCTCGTGGTTGGATTTCGAGAATCTTCCGCAACTGAGCCAATGGACATTCGGGGCGGCAGTCTCTGTAATTACCGCAATCCCTTGGATCATCGCCGTCGCCATACGTACATTCATGATATTCTCGCATTTTATGAATACCCCTGACAATATAGTTCAATTTACGGAAAAGATCGCCCGAATCATCAACGCCGACGAAATGTTCGACCAGATTCTCGTGCGAGTTTACCTGCATAACAACAAATTGAGACTCCGGAAGAATTTTGTTCACTACGCCGAGGGTGCTTAGTGGTTGTGCCTCTGCATTTGTTACTTTCGCCAGGAACAATGTGCTGACACCTACTGGGTCATTCTTTAGAAGCTTATTAAGGATTGCAGATGCAGACGAGGCCTTCATTGTCGTTCCCTTCATATAACACATACATGCTATTAAAAGATTACTTCTACTCCAGTGCGGTCCTGTCGTGTCGTTGCAACTGACATTACAAACTTTTGGACCACACGGCATTGTGCATCCAATTCAGGGAGAGATGTCAGTTGTTTACACCCAGAACAGCAGAGATCCAGGCACTTTGGCAGTTCTGGAAGTGAAACCAAGTTTGGACAGTTGTAACAACTTAGGCCCCGGCATTTTGGCAATTCCGGCAATTCAACCAATGAATTGCAATTACTACAATGCAATATTTGACAGTTAGGCATTTCAGGCAAGGCTTTAAGATTGAAACACCCAGAGCAATACAAAGTGTGACACTCCGGCAATGTCGGCAATTTAGTCAATCCGATGCAATCCGTACAGAACAATGCTTGGCAATTTAGGGTTTCCGGTAGAGATGTGATCCACTCGATTCTCGATATATACACCACTCCAGTTAGATTTGAGGTCTGTGCCACGCATTCATTAATTAGTGCATCCACAGTCGGATACTTCGCAAGGATACACGCCTTGTACCAATTCTCATCGTGGTCGTCGTCCGGACAAAGCCTAATTCTCAGATTTTTAACACCAGGCCTTGTCCATTCTACTTCTCGCCACCGTAGACATTCATCTATACCCCAACCCATGAGCTCTTGAGTCTGTTCATGGCTGTAAAGATCTGCGCAGGCGATGTCGCCATTGTCGTTTACCCAACAACTTACGAAGTCACACATTATAACACCAGTCTCCAAAATTTTGTCGTTTTAACGAGATCCTGCTGTGTTACTGACAACACAACACTGCGTATTCAATTCAGGGAGATATGTCAGTTGTTTACATCCAGAACAGCAAAGATGCAGGCACTTTGGGAGTGCTACCGGAAGCTGACAGATTCCCGAGCCGTTACAATTCAAATGTGTGCAATTTGGAAGTTCTGGAAGTGAAACCAAGTTTGGACATCTATAACAACTTAGGGTTCGGCATTTTGGCAATTCCGGCAATTCAACCAACGAGTCGCAATTATTGCACTGCAAGATTTGGCACGAAGGCAATCCTCGGATTTCGTGAAGATTGCGACAATTCGAGCAGTACAATGCTGTGCAATCAGGCAATTCTGGGATGCGAGTTATCCATGAGGCACCTGAAACATGTACGATGCCAGTCATTTCCGCAACTTGCCGCAAACATTCGTCTACCAACAAGTCCACTGTCGGATATTTCGCGAGAATGATCGATTTATACCAGTTACAATTATGATCATCATCTGGGGAGGTTCTAACGTGAAGATACCTAGGGTCAGGTGCCACCCACTCGACCTCTCGCCATCGTAGGCATTCATTCGTATCCCAATCAAGAAGCTCTTGAGTCACCGTATGACTTTGAGGATCTGCGCAGGCGATGTCCCCATTTTCGTTTACCCAACAACTTATGAAATCACACATTTTACACCCTACCTGTCAATACAACCATCGTTGTGGTTTAGGCACGAAATCCACGCAGTCCGCCTCGCACACTATAGTTGTCGTCATGCCCCTTGTCGTTTACTGCGACTTTAACAGCAGTTTGACCATCTCCGTTATTGCCACGATCGCGTCTGCGGTCATATAGCACTCAAATTCCGGATGAGTCATAATCTCGCCAACCCTAGCCCTCGTTCGCCGTCTACTTTCTTCCGAGAGACAATTCATCAGAGACAGATACAAACTGGCATGGTAAACGTCTGGGATCGGCAAGGAGATAAGCTTATCAACGCACCAGTCAAGCTGGGCTGCAATAAGTGGAAGATTATCGTCGCTCTCGATCTTTTCCATAATCTCCTTATGTCTTGCCCCTTGTAGCAGCATCATTGCAACGTCATGAACGGTGGTTTCCATCATGCTCTGTCCCTTTCGAAACTACTCGACCGATCAAATCGATCATTGCAGCTATGCTCCACGCTGCCATGTCGTATTCGATCTGGATTTTGCGACTATCTATCGCCTGCTAGGAGCACGTGCCTAATCTCATCAAAAAGATTTTTCATTGTAGACGATACCCCTCCTTCGTGAATCCAGACATACGTTCGGTTTCTACAACCTTTTTGTCGCATCTCGTAAGTGCATGACCATGGCCGTTGTCCATCCACCATTGTTCGGCCGAGTCTACTGCCCATCGCGTCGGAATATCCCATCCGATATGCCAAATTTCTCCACTTGCGACAATAGGCAGCTGAGGGGTCCCGCGAAAATTCCAAATGTTTTCTCCAAAGGATTTTTCCGTCGGCGTTTGCGCACGAATGTCTACGGCGATTAATCTATCTACATCATTCATGGTTTCCAGTCCCATTTCAAAATACAACGTTGTGCGGTTGTTTTACAGATTGTTCCAGCAATGGGGCTCTGTTTGATATCATAGTGATATCGGTTGGTAATCATCCAGATTTGTCCTTGATTAGCCTGGCGAAATATGCCGTTTAGGGGGGCCAATTTGGTTAGGCGGACGAGTCTGGAAAGTATTGGGAAAAACCGCATTTTTGACCCTGAAAACGCCATTTCTACCTACTACTCCTATAAGGGGCAGACAGGTATAGGCGGGGGGGATTAATTTAGGGGTATTCTGGGGGGAGTATATTTTCCTAAATACGCTTTTTAACACTCATAAGTCCTTTATCTGCCAGCACTTACGACTGTCGCCCCCATCTGCTTCATCAGACCGGCGATCTCCCGTTTGGCCTTGTTATAGCATTCTCCGCATAGATAAAGGCCATATTCGTCTTCTCCATGAGCAGAAAGCCAACCCTTGATTATTACTGTAACTATACCAATTGAGTGGACTTTCCTCGGACCTGCCCAGTCTACCACCACTTTGCGGCAGTAATCGCATACATGTCTAGTCTCAACACCCATCGGAAAACCTTTCTTTTTTTACCAGGCTCGTGGTTAAACGATCTCTGACCGTCCGGTACCCTAAGACCTGGAAAATTTGCGTCGCTCTAAGGGCCGTTTCCGTCGATTCTAGGGCATGTTCAGTAACGCTTTACAGACTGTAGCCGTTAAATGACTATTCCTGAAATCTACCAAAAGTGTCCGGACTAGGCTGGAAAACGACACCCCTAAAAGCCTTACGACGATACCAAAGTTGAGTCCGCATCGCGGTTTTTGATAGTGAAAACAGGGGTCCAGAATGTCACTTTCTACCCCTTTTCAAACTTGTGTCCGGACTATGCTGGAAAACGACACTTTTCCGCGTTTACGGGGTCAAAAACGGGGGTCAGGACTCCGGCGTATTATACCGTTTTAGCCTCTTTTCTTTCTCATTTTGGTCGACAATATCACCCGATGGAATCATCCTAAATGTTCCATTGCCCAATGGATCTGCGCCGTAGTCACCAGCGGCATTCAAATCGATATATTTTTTTACCGGTGTCAGTGTTTTTCTATCCAATTCGTAACCTAAAACTTTCGGCGTTTCCATATCTCGTAGTTTATCTTTTGACATTTCCATCTCCCAGTTAAATATACGTTGATCCGCGCCCTCATCTGAAGGCGCGGTGAAACGGATACTCTATGGGCACGCGTCAGGGGCATGGTATGAGTAAGGATTACCCGAACCGAATGCGTCGATAACATCAAGCAGGTCAGACATGTTTACTGTCTGGTTTGGAATATTCTCCATAGCGTCAGTGCCAGTTATGTCAGTATACTGAATCGCCGGGAAGGGCTGACCGTTATTGCTAATTGCATTGCAGGCCGCCAGGATGTCGCTCAGATTCGCTACGCCATCCGGTGGACCATTCAAAGTCGCATTCGTAATATCTCCGAAATGGGCCGTTCCAAGGGTCAGGGGTTCAGAAAAATTATATTCAGCCGAAGTCGACTTGCCCTGGTAAATAGATTGTACAAGGTAAACGTAATCTAGGTCGGGCGAGATTGCGCAGCCATACACATGAATAACCGCAGGTTCGGTCGTCCAATCCGTATAGTGGGCTGTGTCAGAAATAGGCGCGAATCCGTTGGCGTCTGGTTCACCTACCCACCCAATAGTCAATGCCGTTGACTGAGGATCTTCCTTCCATTGAATTCGTCGTGCCGTAGAAGAACCGGCGTTGGCTGTATCTTCCCGAATAGATAGGTACCGATTCTTTCTGGTGTAACATAGTTCGTCGGTACACAAAAATCCGTTCGGAGACGCGCTGCAGTCGCTAACGTCGTCGCACGACAGACCAGAGGCATTTTCTGGGAGTGGCTTTGCTGGTGGCGTTGGTGCGGCTAGATAGCTCCTTAGAATAGGAGGATCAAAGGTTACGATGGCTAGACAACCTCCGTCATCAAACGTTTCCATAGCCTTGGGCCAATGCGTCAGTGTACTAGTATCACCAATTGTAAGTGTATTACCGTCAACTTCCGCGTCTGTTACCAGAAACTGGGATGTACTGGTTCGACTGGTAGCTACTAAATGATTCGTTTCCATGACTACGAGTTGTGAATACGAATTCCACGTATTGCTTAGTGCAGCCGTGGCTACTACATTAAATGTGTCGGTTCCGATATCGACGTTGATCAGCGACAATCTGGTTTCAGCAGAGTCCATGTCTCCATAAGACACGGCGACTGTGTCAGAGTCAATTTTTACGATATCCGGACTAGCAATTCTATGATCGTTACTCCATTCGTAAGTATTGCCGATTGTTAGACTACTACCGCTGATTGTTACAATAGCCATTTTCCCATCATAATCACTGCCGTGACCCCGTCGCCAGACCCAAACAAAATGCGTGCTGTCTAGCATAGTCATTGTCGATTGTTGGGATTGAGTACTTTCTAGCAATGAATCAGCGCAGACGTCGCCACCAGCTGCTTCTCCCCACGTGATTTGAGTCCCACTTATAACAGCTGGCCTAATGATACGGCATGCCGTGGCAGTATCATATACCGAATACGCTACGACAAAGAAATCAGTACTAGGTGACATGACGGAGACGTCAATACAGCCATACAGGGTAGAATCCCATAGTCCCTGTTGCTGAAGGGAGTGCTGTCCAGTATTTTCGAGGCAGTCGACACCGATCCCGCAGTCCGAATCCGACGTACAAACCGTTTCATCTGTCCAAGTCGTTGTTCCGTCGCAATAACGACCATGAAAAACCGAACGATCGCCCATGGTAATGGCGAAGGTTTCGTCATCCACACAGCCGACCTGCGCTGCTCCATTGCCGTAATCTGCAGTGTCCGAATAAGCGAGGACAAATTTAAATTCATCCAGCTTTGCGATACTGAGATATGTCGGACAAGTACAGTAATTGCCAAAAGCTTCGCCTGATCGCCACTTCAACGGTGTGCCGTAAAGTACTTCGGATCCGTCAATTTTTCCAGCGACAATGTAGCTATCGAAACTGCCTTCTGGAGATTGGAGATCGCAAGTTTCTCCGACTTCTACGTATGTCACGACGAATACATCGTCGCTTACGAATTTCATAGCCGTGATTAAATAGTTACTAGAGTGATTATCCGTAATTTCCTGCGCGTCGAAAAAGTCGAAAGTGTCTCCATAACAAATTGACGCTACCGAGAACAGTGCTACTGCAATCATTTGCTTTACCATTCATTACCCTTTCATTAAACTCAGTTACTACCACTTATGCCTTTAAAAGATTTATGAGACTCACAGCGACAGCTCTCCAGCCGATAGACGTTACGCTGGGGTGTCCAGGCGGAACATCAAGATAATCGCCAAGTTCTTTTGCCCACGCAGGTGACCGCCATTTACCGGTATTGTCTAATGTCTCTAGATCGGTCATAATCGCTATTATTTCATCAGTGGTCAACCCGTCTTGCTTAAGGTTTGGACTGAGTGAGACCATAGTCTTAGCGATTTTTGATAACGATTTGCGATTTGCCATACTGTTTTCTCCTTAAAAATGCCCAAGGAGGGATTCGAACCCTCACACCCGTTAGGATAAAAGATCTTGAATCTTTCGCGTCTGCCAATTCCGCCACATGGGCAATCAATTATACCTGCGAACCCCTAGGAGATTCCATGTTGGCTGATTCAGGTGTCGCCGCAAACCTGGATGAGTCCACGCAAATGAACTTGCCCAAAAACCCAGGCATTGTTGCATACTATTACATTATCGTCGACAATGGCTTCACCACTCACCCAAGCGAAATCTTCTACATACGCCATGCCGCACACCTTTGCGCAGTCGTACACCAGTACCCCCTCACCGTTAACCACCGCATCTCCAAAGATTTGCGCCATGCCATAGATCTGTGACTTATTGCAAACTGTTGCGTTGCCATAAATCTGTGCTTCGTTGCAGACTTCGGCTTGCCCGTAGACCTGGGCTGAGTCATAGACCCGAGCCTTGTCAGAAACTTTCGCTTTGCCATACACCAAAGCGTTTTGTCCAACGAACGCCGTATCGGCGACCGTAGCCGTGTTTTCAACCCAGCCGCCACCGTTGGGATGCTGATGCCAAGTCTCTGCCGTGGCTTTCGGAAAAATCTGTTGAAGTTGTTTGAGGTTCATTTATGATGTCACCTCTGCGGCGCCAACTTTGTTGCCATTAACGTCCCGCAATATCATTGTTTGCGGAAACCAAGAAGATCTCGATTCCATAGTATCAGCTAACTCTCTCAGAATCCTCGCGATTTCCATCCCTGGGTCATCATCAAAAGCCGCGTTAGATGTCTCAATTTGGATGAGCAATCTCCCCGAGTATTCCATGTGTTCGCCAGTATTCATTATCCTTACTCCGTCATGCTCCGAATATTTTTCGTAGGGCCGAATCACGAGCCTTTCGCAGCCGTTGTTCAAGATCCTCAGCGGTTGGGGGCTGGTTTGATGTAGCGATAACCAACACTTTATTATTCAAAGCAGGATCCAAAGAAAGCCAGTATTTCCGCATACGTATTACGTCTTCTTCGAAGATATCGACTCCATAATGTAGACGGTTTGGAGGGTAGGCTGTGTTGATATCGAACAGAGTGGTAACCCCTGCGCGTAGAGTAAAATCGAACCCACACTGGACACAGTGGATGATTGGGCGTAGTGTTTCTGAGTCCATTGTCGTGAACTCTGTAACCCCGTGCCAACTGGCGCAGTGGGGGCAGGCGATGGGGGCACCAAGTAGAATAACTTTGAGTTCTCGGTCATATGCTACTGCGATATCCGTGAGCCACATCCGTATCTGTGGGTGTCCGCACAACTTCTCGATAGCGACGATAAAACTCTCGGAGGGCATCAATTTCTCCCATTTTGGTGTTCGAAAATGCAGTCGTCGACACTGATGGGGAGCTTGAAGCGGTCTACGATCAAGCGCATCGCACGACGCACAAGGTGATTGGGGAAGCCGTTGAACGAACTGAAATTCGCAGTTTCCTCTCTCGGATCAGCGAGAGTGCTACACGTACAGTCAACCAAGTACATCAGGATTTGTTCGTCAGTTGTCAATTGGTTCGGTAGCTTCCTCATGACTCAGCCTTTCCTAACAGGGTGGATCTCGTCGAACGCTACACATTCTTGATGTGATTCCCACTTGACGATTGCCCATCGGCCTTTGGGGGCTCCATGACCCGTTGCGACGACAATGCCATAACCGAACTTTCCACGGACTTTCGTACCCGGCACCAATTCTGTCTGCGTGACACAGCTGGTCATTGTTTTTCTCCTTCTAGTGATGATCTTTCCAAGGTTTTCCGCAGCATTCACACTTTTCCCAGCCCCAGCGGAAGCCCAAGATACTCTTGATGCCACAAAGCAGAACAGTCCCTAACATAACCATCGACATGACTGCCATGTTGTTTCCTCTCGACTCAGACGACCATAAAACGTTGGCGACCATAAGATGCAATATCGTTGAGTTCTTGTTGATCAATCGAGCCGTCGAAACAGACGACCTGATATCTTAGGAAGGCGGCCAAGGCGTCGATTGTAACATGGATCGGCTTAAAATCTTGGAGCGCGCATCCGTCGAAAATGCTGGTGTTGATATGAGACAGTTGGGTTTTTGACCTTGCGATTTCCAGGGCACGCGATAATTCCTGTTTTGTCATATACTAGTCCTCGTGATGATCCCGCACAACAAAATTGTCCCCAGCGTGACGCTAGTCATGATCTCCACTATTATGTCGGACTTATAAGGAATCATCATTCCTTCTCCTTTGGCAATGGACACCCATGAACGGAGGTCTGATAGCCATTCGCATGTGTCCATTAGGAACCCATCGACCGTAAGATCCCTGAGTCATGAGAATACCCTCACTTCCGTATTGCCTGGCCTAGAAGAGGTTATCGGGAAAACCCTTCCTGTTCCACTGCGCCTCTTAATGGTCTGTCGTGTGGTCGATTACGGCTCGTTTGGCGACCGTTTTCACGGGCTCACACTCACCAAAGTACCCACATTCTGGACAATCAACGTGTCTTGTCCACCCACTGGAAGGATCTTTCATATTGAATACTCCCCTTTGGGTTGAACACCTTGGACAAAGATGTTTGCCGTTGCAGTCCGGGCATGGAGAAACAGTGTTATCTTGAGACAGAATTGCTCCAAACCCATCACACGTCTTGCAATGATTCGGCCACTGCATTTTGAAGGTTTCTAGGACGCGCCAATCGTGGAGAGCAGCCTCAAGTCTGGCAATTGCCGTCACTATTCTGTATTTTTTATCCATAGTCAATAGGCTTGCCAGAACATCAAGGATCCCGGATGCAACATCCTCTGGAAAATTGTGCCCACACTCGTCCAGAAACATTTCGTTTCTCCCTCCCCTTTCAGTCTGCCCCACTCTGACATTGACTACAGGAATCGAGGATTTTTACGTTTTCTGCCATGCAGTACACGTTGTAGGTGAAAGCCCCACACCTACGACATACGGTCTTGGCGTACGCCCCGTTATGGGGGTGGGCGTTAAGCAAATCGACCATTTCCTTTTTGGTCATGCCATAACGGACTGCAATTCTTCCGACAATACCAGTATTCATTTTTCCTCTTTTCAATTATCCTTGAGTAACGGGAGCTGGAGAACCGAGCACCTGGACGCCAACGCCTTGTAAGTGTCGTCGGGAGGAAAGTCCCCAAGAAAGTCCGCCAACGTGTACCACGTATCGTCTTCCGGATTGTCCATTTTGGGATAAACTGGAGTGTCCAGAGGTACGTTGCATTGTTCACAGATCATCCTGATTACGACTGGCTGGAAAAGAGGCATACCCTCACTCATGCAGTCATAATAAGTATACGCTACATGGTGAGCAATGGCGTGTGCGAGATCGCCCCAGGACATAGCTGAGACGACACCGTCTCTTACTCTCCAAAATGCGTCTATCAGTGTTGTAATTTCCGGTTCTGATCCAAGTCTTTGGCGGAGACCGAGTTCGACTTTCAATCCATCGTCGATTTCGATCTGATACACTGGACGACACATAACCATTCTTGAGTCTTTTTGTCTATCGACTGGGGTTTCGCTATGTATCACCCACTCGTCGTTGTTGCACATGGGAGACAGTTCGAATACAGTTCTGAAAATCCCGGTGGGACTTTTTTCGACTTTCGCTAGGACCGGAGCCATCGGTTGGGTTGGTGGTTGCAGATTTTTCTTTGAGATAGCCCTTTGTTTCGTTATCGGTTCGAACGGACATTCTTCCTCGTCGTATCCATCTCCTGGGGCGCCGCAATAAGGCAACACTTCAGCATTAGACACCCAATAACGACACTCTTCGCATGCTCTCTTGGTCACGGTGTTTCTCTCAAGATTCATTGTTCTTAGTGCTTTTTGTTACTCAGAAGACGATTCGCCACCCGAATGGCACGGCGGATGCCGTTGCATCGTGCCGAGGGTTTTCTCGCGCGACCGCCACTAAAACGACAAATAACGCTATACCTCCCATAATCATCTGGGGATATAGTCACCTGCAAGTCACCGTGTTCTCCGACCACCCAAGACGGAGTTTCTCCCCATGGGAACCCCTCTGTTCTAGAAGCAGATTCAAATTTTTCGGCTTTGCTAATCAATTCTCGATAAGTCATGAACGTGTGTCCAATCTTATTCGGAGACGTGTCCGTATTCGATCCTGCAGCTGCTGAGATACTCGCCGATGCTGATACCACACGCTTTGACTGCCGTCTTGTTCGGTTTGTCGGCGATGCGGTACAATACGTCCCATCGTCCGAGAGGGCCTGGGCGGATTTCCCACGCACCGTATCCGTAGACGGTTTCGCTATTGATGTACAAACGAATTTTGTTGAGAATGTCGTCGGGGTACCCGAGAGTTTTCATTACTTTGAGATGTTTCTCCCACCAAGCCGGACACTCTTTCGGATTTTCAGGTGGCATGGCACTGTACATTTTGTTACTCCTCGTTTGCGCTCAGCGGACCCTTGTCATGAGCGACGAAATCAGTTGGGCCGAAGCTTCGAATATCTTAGCCAGTTGGACAGTAGAGACGAATCCGCACTGCATATACCGCGTATGGCCAGTTTGCGGATCTCGCAACACGTTGAATACGTCGTAGTAACCGGGGGGATCCTCGCTGGCGATTGCATACCGACCGTCGTTGTAGATTGGGTCAAAATCCATCGGGATTATTCCTCACTTTCTTTCGGATATTTCCTAGCACCCGATACTCCTCTCAAGAAAAAACCTTTCGCAGCCATTCGTCCCTGCGACGGCTGACTACGATGTCCAGATCCTTCGTCTCGTCTTTGCTCTTGACGGCATCCGTTGGGGCGTACTGGCCACAAAGTTCGTTGGAATAGCACGTTACATTGTTGAACATGCAGTATCCCCAAACGGGGGCGCAGTCATCCTTCGGGAGCGGGCCGGACCAGTGACGACATTCTTCGCAACTTGCGCCTACGATAGCCATTTTGTCTCCCCTCAAATCGAAAACCTTTAGTAGTCACCAGCAACAACGGTGACGCCGCACGCGAGAAAGACGACATCGCAGAACATTCTCATCGCCATTGCTCTGCTCGACAGCCTTCTCCATAACATCCCGGTTCTGATGGTGTGGAAATACGAGTACGCCAAGAGGTAAAATCCGATCAAGAGTCGGTAATTCGTCATACTCCCAGCGCCTTTATTCGTAGATCTTCGCGACCCCAATGATTTTGCCGTTGACATCCTTCAGTGGAATGGTCTGCGGAAATAGTGACGAGCGCGACTCCACTGTATCGACCAATTCTTTCAAGATCCTGGCGATTTCGGCCCCGGGGTCGTCGTTACAAGCTGTATTGTCTACTTCAAGTTGGACGAGAAGTCCCAGTCGGTTCGTGTCCATCGTCTTTGTCTCCAAAAGTTTTGTTGAACTCACACTCCGGACAGAAGTAGCCGCCCAGATACATCATCCCAAGACCACACTTGGGACACCGCCGAAGCACGCATCCACACTCAGAATCGTCGGTTTGGTGAAAATGGCAAATCATACTTAACTCCTGCGATCTAGCGATGAGTAGCCAAAAGTTTTGCCCAAGACGGCGACGAGAGCAGCATCCTCAGCGAGGGCGTCGCACCACAATACTTTGCCGTCAGGGGTTGCCCAGTCGAACCCGCCGTCATCGAAACAGCGAACGATAGTCAAGCAGTGCTTGCCGTCCTTGTCGTACAGTCTGATGGCTTCCGCCCAACCCAAGAAAGCCGCTCTGGCGCATGCCGTCTTCTGCGACTCCGTCAAATTGTGATACTCGGGAATGTCATGCATTTTGCCAACTCCTTTCGGTTAGGTCGGCGAGTTCGTCCGACGTGATGTCGTAGGATTGCGTTCTGGCCCCATACGTTTCCTCGATTTCCCAGTAGTAGACCTGAACACCATCGAGAACTCGACTTTTCCGCTCGATGCGACGGATGTGGCTCTCATGCATACAGGAAAAAACATCATCGATAGTCACTGGGCGCCTTCCTTTCGCAAGACAGGGTAGGATAATCATTATTGGACGAAGCCGTGACAGTAGTAGCCGTTATGCGTGTTTGACAACTTGAGCACGTACATGTCACCGGTTTGCGGATCCACAAGGTCGAAACACACGAGCGGGGTCTCGGTGTGCGGCGCGCCGTTGACGAATTGCAGCCGTTCGATAATCGAGTCGTCGGACACCATTTCTTTCGGAGCATTGCTTCGGCTGATACACCAACGATGCTGCTGAACATCGAAACCGACCATTCTGTTGTTCATGTCGACGAAATTCAGAGACGGTGTTCCGGCTTTTTCGCAAGTTACTATGCGCATCTGCGTTTCCTTCATACACACAAAGACTAAACTGCCATCGACACAATAACTTCGACCGCAGTGCCTTTGGCCTAATCAACAACACTACTGTGCGCCATACAGAAACAAACACCCCTTTCTACCATAGGGGGACACAAGGCGTCCGACTAGGTTTATTGGCTGCTGTGGAGTGGAGATAATAACCTTTGTTGTCGTGCCAAACGAGCTGTATAAAATAGCAGTACGGGAATTGCACCCGCGCCAGAGGTTTTTCGGGAACCTTGGCCAATTCACAACCGGGGTTTCACCGGTACTTGCTTCTCGACTTCTAGCATTTGCCGCCCGAATTGTTGCCCCGCTGTCCGGGGTTTACTGCTATCGGCGCATTTAAACCCTGCGCCAGGGAATTAACTAACACCCCAAGAACGTAAATCCTAGCCTACTATCCTCAGGATGGTTTCGTGTAGTTTTGTGTTTAACGACTTACTGGCACGCCAATCGTACTGCTAGAAGTATTTTTATCGATTGTGTGTTCAGTAGTCGCGCCATGTCGTTCGGCGTACCATCAGACACCTAGCTTGCTAGACTAAACGTCCGACGATTCCAAGTACCACTTGTCAAAGCGCGCCACGACGCGCGCCATAGACCCCATAATTGATTCAGCTTTCGGTTATAAGACCCGTTGCACACGTCATATGTGGTATGCTTTGTGAAGTGAGACTATGAGGAATGCCTATCCCATGGCTGTACCTAGCCCATGACAGAATCGCTGGATTTACCGGACTTAGTATTATGTCCAGACAACTTCCGGTGGTTGCGACTATCCGACGCTGAAATCGGATGTTCTTGCCACGCGTACCGGTTGTTATCAAGACCAACCAAGTCCTTAGTCCAGTGACGCTTTACGTCATAGACCGAGTCCGCATTCTCGGACTCTGCGTTGTGTCGCTTCTGGGACTGGCTACATCCGATAACCGTTGACTCCGGTTCGGACCCTTGGCGCAAACCTTCTGCGCGACTAGACCCTACTACGGCGGTTATGGGACTACCCCAACCCCGTCCGAGTATATCCAGAGTTATCCGGACTTCTCGCTCCATTGGTTGTGGTGACTGCTGATCCGATTATATAGCCGGACCTATAAGTCGGTGACTATCCGACAAACAGTCAATTCAATCTCACTTGACAGAATGTCCACCGATCCGCGCTCGCCCCACGAGAGGATATAGGACGAGCGCGGTCCGGTACACACTCCGACTACTTCTTGCCTGCCTTGGCGAACAGGGACCGGATCTTACTCGGGGTCGGACGCAAACCGCGGATCGATTCGCCGATAGCCGCTGCGCTTTCGGACCCAAACCCCAATTGAGCGGCCGGAGTATATCCCGCACCGTCATCGATCATGTTCTGGACGATGTTCCATCCCTGCGTGACGGCTTCCAGTGCCGCTTCAAGAGACGGATACTCCGCCTGAAGATCGACGGCCTTGCGGTTCTGGTCGTAGAAACGAGCCGACGCCAGAAACTCGGCCACCCCAAACTCGGTCCCCGTTACGGTGTTAGACGTTGACATAGGTCAATCCCTCATGGAAACGTCCGTCCCGTAAGCCGCGACTACTCCGTCCCGACTACGGGACAGACAAGTAGTTATCGGACCAATCTACACTATTAAGACCGATAATGTTCCGCCCGATACTTATCGGACGTTACATACGTCGGTCGTTTTACGTTATCGGACCGGCGAATCAATCGCCAGCGTATTCAATTCATTCTTTTCTTTTCTTTCTCTCTCTTCTCTTCTCACATTGTATCATAGCGTTAGTTATACCGTCAGGCAAATAATTATACCGAAAAAAAAGCGGCGGTCTCGCCAGCGTCTCGCGTGACATTATCAGCGGAACAACGTCCCGGTTCGATAATCTTTGCGTCCGCTTTCTGGCACCCGATAATATCAATGTTTGCCGACAGCCGGAGCGTGCTCTTATAATATCGTTATTCGCCGCCAGGGAATCGCCTGTCCAATAATATGGCTGGTGCCGTCTGGTTATCGCCGGTCAATAGATATTATCATACGTTAACAATAATAACCTACGTCCTATCATTAGAATCCGCATTGCAAGACGCACAAGGGATGATATTCTCGGGCATGCTAAACTGGTTATTGTGACGGTCCGATAATGTGCAGCTCCGGCACGTCCGATAACCGGATGCGGCAAGGTCCGATAACCGGACGCGGCAAGGTCCGATAACCGGACGCGGCAACGTCCGATAACCGGACGCGGCAACGTCCGATAACCGGGCGCGGCAAGGTCCGATAACCGGATGCGGCAAGGTCCGATAACCGGATGCGGCAAGGTCCGATAACCGG